>MTLC01000091.1_pt1 | contig 90280 bp, 69 predicted proteins | sample 1982451 | NCBI WGS metagenome assembly MTLC01 (sample SAMN05710165, study PRJNA340218) | biofilm metagenome | isolation source: sample SPH anode biofilm adapted to +100 mV | place: USA | collected 2012-02-03
AGCGCTGCTACGCCTCCGCGCAATCCCTTGATTTCCTTGCCAGGACGAAAAACCCCTCCTTTCCGGCCAGAGGCCAGCATTATTCGGATGGAAGACGGATAAATCAGGAGAAAAATCATGCCCCCGGCGGCACGACTCACCGACATGCACACCTGCCCGATGCAGACCCCGGCGTTCCCCTCCCCGATCCCCCATGTGGGGGGCCCGGTCTCCGGCCCCGGCGCGCCGACGGTGCTGATCGGCAAACTGCCCGCAGCGGTGCTCGGCGACACCTGCGTCTGTGTCGGCCCGCCCGACACCATCGCCATGGGATCGGCAACCGTCATGATCTGCGGCAAGCCGGCCGCCAGGATGGGGGACGTTACAGCCCACGGCGGCAGCATCGTTGTCGGTTTCCCGACGGTCATGATCGGCGGCTAGGGGGTTTCATGAGCACTCAGGGGGGCAGTAACGGCTTTCTCGGCACCGGGTGGGGATTCCCCCCGGAGTTCGCCGCCATTGGCAAGGGTGTCAGAATGGTCTCCGAGGAGGACGATATCCGCGAGAGTCTCCGGATACTCCTCTCGACGACGCCGGGAGAGCGAATCATGTATCCCGAGTACGGCTGCGGCCTCAAGTCCCTGGCTTTTGCCGGCATCACGTCGAGCGTCATAACCGGGATCAAGGATATGATCGAGAGCGCCGTGCTCTTTTTCGAGCCGCGCATAACACTGGAGACGGTTCTGGTCGATACCGGCGAACTGTACGACGGGGTGGTGAAAATCACCCTCGACTACACCGTCAGAACCACCAACAGCAGAAGCAACATGGTCTATCCGTTCTATCTCCGGGAAGGGACAAACATCGGGGGTTGAGCAGTATGACACCCATGGAAACCTTGCATGCCCTATAGCGACTGGTTGAAGATAACGGACGGCACCGAACAGGGGGAGCGCTTCCCGGCGGCGCTGGAGGCCGGCTATTTCAAGGCGGACGAACTCTCGTTTGCCAATCTGCTTGCCATGGGCGCCATGCTGGCCGCCAGGCTCAACTTCTATAACCTGCAGCATGAACAAGAAGGGCATTGGGGCGAGCTGTTCAGCGACGATACGGCCATTATGGCAGTGATCCTGAGCATGGACCTCAGGCGACAGGAGGCGGAATTCCTGCGCCACCACGCCATGAGCCGCGACAACCTGGCGTTGGCCAGGCACCTGATCCGGTTTGCCGCGATGGTGGATTTCTGGTTCCGCAGGCTTTCCGCCGTCGAGACGGCAGCGGCCCAAGCACTGAGCTGGCAGATTGCCGCGGTCGTCGAGAACAAGCTGGCTGCAGAACTGCATACCCTCGGTGCCTGCTGCCGCCTGCTGCAGCAGGGGGGCGCGGAAAAGGACGATCCCCTGCTCGCCCGGTTTCACCCGATCTGGCAGATCGGCTTGGAAGAAGGGCGCCTTTCGTTCCCCCGGTCAGCCATGGATGGACCCGAAGGCGAAGCGCAGGTCAAGAAACGGCTGCACGCGGCCTTTTATGCCCTGCTCAACGCGGTCTCGTTCCTGAAAAAACAGGCCGACAGGGCCATCGGCGAGACAATTCCCAGCAAGACGCACAGCCCGGCACTGGGGCTCTTCATGGCGTTTCTGACCCTGTACCGGAAAGCCCAGGACAAGATCAACGGTTTCCAGGAACGGCATCTCGATTTCTATTACCGTGACCTGCTCCACCTTGCGCCCCGCCCCCCCGAGGTCGACACCACCTACCTGCTGTTCGACGCCGCCCCCGGCACGGACGATATCCTGATCCCTGCCGGGACCGAATTCCCGGCTGGCCGGGACGATGCCGGCCAGGAGATCCTCTTTCGGGCGGACAACAACCTCCTGGTGACCGATCTGCGGGTGCAGGCGCTGCGCACGCTCTATTTCCGGCGGGACCGCTCCATCTCCCCCGAACGCGAACTCGGCTACGTCACCAGGGTCCATGCCCACGAGATACCGGTGGCCGGTACCGGAGGAGAGCCCGGCAGTACTGCCTGGCCGCTGTTCGGCGCTGCCGGCACGGATGCCGGTCAGCCTCCGGGAGAGAGCGCCCGGCTCGGCTTCGCCCTGGCCACGCCGGTTCTCCTGCTCCGGGAAGGGGTGCGCGACGTCGACATCACCCTTGTCTTTACCAGGCAGTCGACTTCCCGGCAGGCCATCACCCGGGCGGTTGCCGAACTCTGCACCATCAGCACGGAAGAGGCCTTTTTCACCGCCTTCGGCAAGCTGTTCAGCAGCTATCTCCTGGCAGAGAGCGAGCTGTTGAGCGACAGCGACAAAGCGGCGATCCTCGGGAAGGCCGAGAAGACGGTCGCTCCCGGCTCGTACGAATTGCTGGCCGAGCTGTTGCAACAGGATCGGCAGGATCTCTTTTTTACGCTGCTCCCCAGGATCTTTGCCCTGGATCTGACCGGCGAAAAGGGGTGGCTTCCGGTTGCCGGGGTAACGGTCAAGCGGATTCCTGCCGAAATGCACAATACCCGGAACGGGCTGAGCTTTACCTTTACCCTGGGACCGGAGGTCGCGCCGATCGTCCCCTATGCGCCCGACCTCCACGGCGCCGGATTTGCCACCCGGCTGCCGGTTGCCCGCTTCAGGATCAACCCGCAGGCCCATTTCTCACCCCTTTCCCTGTTCGACGAGATCGCTATCAAGGAATTCGTGGTGGAGGTGTCGGTGAAAGGGGCCGGTCAGCTTCTCGCCTACAACAACCACGGCCAGTTGGACCCGACCAAGCCGTTCCAGCCGTTCGGCCCCTTGCCGGGCGGGAACTCCTACCTGGTCGTCGGCGCCTACGAGGCAGCGTTGAAACCGCTGACGGAACTGACGTTCGCCATCGAATGGGGCGATCTGCCCAAGGCCAGGGAGGGGTTTAGCGAGCACTACCGCGAGTACGGCCTGGGGTATACGAACGACAGCTTCACGGCCGAGCTTTCGGTGCTGCGCGACGGCAACTGGTTTCCCGGCGCAGGCGCACCGGGGAACACAACCCTGCTGTTCGACAGGGTTGCCACAAGCGATGCCATTGCCCCGGACAGGAGACTGACCGTCACGTCGCTCAGCTATTGCAAACCGCTGGAGCCCTCCCTGCCTGAGGATGCGTACCGTTTCGACCTCCGGATACGTAGCGGCTTCTTCAAGCTGGCCCTGACCGGACCGGACACCGCCTTCGGACACAAGGAATACCCGGCGCTGCTGACCGCCACCCTGTCGGCAAACGCCCGGAAGAAACCCAAACAGCAGCTTCCGCCCCCCAATGCGCCCTATACACCCCTGATCAACCGGATATCCGTCGATTATACGGCCCGCGCCGTTATCAAGGCGGGTATATCCTCTCTGGCGGATACGGACGACTACGTCGACAAGCCGTTTTACCTCCACCCCTTCGGCATCGAGACGATCCGCGCCCACGGCGACCGCAGGTTCCACCGCCTGCTCCCCCGATACCATCACGACGGCAACCTCTTCATCGGCTTTACCGCCGGCAGGCCGGGCGGGGTGGCGACCCTTTTTTTCCACCTGCGGGATGATTCCCGCAGATCGACCACTGGCGGCCATCCCGGGATCGCCTGGTTTTATCTGGCGGCAAATCGCTGGCAGCGGCTCGGCGAAGCCCGCATCCTGTCCGATACGACGAACGGATTCCTGGCAACGGGGATCGTGACCCTGGATATCCCGGACAGCATCGACACGGAACACAGCGTCATGCCTGGCGGGCTCTATTGGCTCAGGGTGGCGGTCGATGCGGATATCGATTCCTTCTGCAGCCTCTGGTCGGTGCAGTCGCAGGCCGTGAAGGTCTCCCGCAGGATCGGTTCTGCCGGAGAGGGGGCAGTGACCCGGATGATCCCCGCCGGCACGATCAGGGAGCCGAAACGGACCCTTCCGGGCATCACCGCGATCCGTCAGCCCCTGGCGTCGTTCGGCGGCCACGGGGAGGAGCATCTGACGCGGATGAAGACCAGGATCAGTGAGCGGCTCAGACACAAGAACCGGGCAACCATGCCCTGGGATTACGAGCGGCTGGTACTGGAGCGCTTTCCAGAGGTGTTCAAGGTCAAATGCTTTGCCGCCATGCAGAGCGACAGCGACCGTCCCCGGCCGGGGAGCGTGCTGCTGGTGGTGGTGCCGCAGCAGAAGGAGAATGACCGGCCCGGCTTCGATCCGATGCTGAGCGCAGCCGAACTGGACCGCATTCACGACTTCGTGCGCGGGCACACTTCCCCCTACGTCGCCGTGGAGGTCAGGAACCCGGTCTACGAGCGGATCATGGTCCGTTGCAGCGTCGTATTGACCAAACAGGCCGAGACCCAGCGCGGCTACTACCTGGGCCAGCTGAACCAGGCCATTGTCGACTACATCTCACCCTGGCAAGAAACCGGCTACAAGGCCCGTTTCGGCTGGTGCATCCGGCAGACGGACATCGAATCGTACCTGCGGCAGTTGGAGTATGTGGAATTCGTGACGAAATTCTCCATGCTGCACATCACCGGGGAGCATAGCGGCGACTACACCCTGGGCGATACGGCCCGCCTCGTCGCCGGGGAAACGGAGGGCGCCGGGGAGACCATGGACGTTATCTGCCCGCACCACCCCTGGAGCCTGGCGATACCGGTCGACGAACATGCCGTCGAGACCGTTTCCTCGGTCCGGTCCATCGACGCCGAGGCCATCGGCATAGACAAACTTCGTGTCGGACAAACCTTCATCATAGGTACCTGAGAGCCATGGCAAAACGAAACCGAGACACCCTGAAAAACTTTTTCAAAAAAGGGTCATTGCCTTCCGAGGAGCAGTTTAGCGACCTGATCGATTCAACGCTGAACATGGTCGACGAAGGCTTCTCCAAGACCCATGAGAACGGCCTGGAGATCGTCTCCCACGGCGATCACGAAACCGTGGTCAGCTTTTTCAAGGGGAGCGATCCCGATCGGCCGACCTGGTCCATGGGGCATGGCAGAGGCGTCGACTCCCTCCTGTTCCGCGACCGGAGCGGCGACGCAGACAGGCCGCCATCATTGGCGCTCGCCCCGGACGGTCGGGTCGGAGTCAACACCGACTCCCCGGAATGGGATCTGGACGTCAAAGGGGTGATCAGGGCGGAAGGCCGGATCGGCGTCAACCCCACCAGGGAGCCGGCAGTGCCGGCCGATGGCAAATGGCATTCCATCACCGATCCGCTCAACGGCTGTCACGCCTTTGAAGTGATGGCCGGGGTCGGCAAGAAAAAGAGCGGCAAATATGCGCTGATGCACGCCATTGCCGTGAACGTCTTCAACCCGCGGGGTTTTCTCTTCAACCTGTTCAACCTGAAAAAACGGATTCGCTACAGCCAGTCCTACTACTATTCGCTCGGGGACAAGCTGAAACTGCGCTGGTATCAGGATGGCCAGCATTACTATCTCCAGCTCAGGACCAACACCGATTACGGCGAAGGGATCCGTATCAGGTATTACCTCACCAGACTCTGGTTTGACGAAGAGATGCGCGGCTCATGGGAAGATTAGCAGGTTGCTGAAAAACGGCCATCTCGCCGCCGTCCTCGAAAGCCGCCTTGTGCGGCGTGGCGCTGCCACGCCTCCGCGGGGCTTTCTGCGGGTACGACGATCTGACCGTTTTTGAACAACCTGAGTTGTTAGACAATCTAGCGGGTGTCATTGTGTCAGAACGCCTCGGAATCCAGAGAAAAAGCGGCAGCGACGACGAGTTCGGCTTCGAAAGCCTGAAACGCGAAGGGCTGAGGCTCGTCCAGGAGATGTCGGGAAAGCTCTGGACCGATTTCAACGCCCACGATCCGGGGGTGACGATCCTGGATGCGCTCTGTTACGCCCTGACCGACCTGATCTACCGGGCCGATTTCCCCGTGGCGGATTTTCTCACCGCCGACAACGGCCGGATTGATCTTGACAGCCTGGCGCTCCATCCACCCGAGGATATCCTCCCCTGCCGGCCGACCACGTTTGCCGACTATCGCAGGCTGATCCTCGACCGCTTCCCGGAGATCGACAACGCCTGGCTGACCAGGTCGTCCCGAACAGGCGTGGACGGTCTCTGCCGGATCGACCTCCGCCTCGGCCCCGAGGCAATGGTTCGGGAAACCGAGATCGTGGAGGAGGTGAAGCGGCTGTTCTGCCAGACAAGAAACCTGTGCGAGGACATCGACGGGATCACGGTGGTCGCCGAACAGGAGTGCGAACTACACGCCCTGATCGAGATCGGCAGCGGGGTCGAACCGGCAGAGATCCTGGCCGGGGTATACCACGCATGTGCGCGGCATATTGCCGGCAACGCCGGACTCAACCATCCGGACGACGCCCTGGCATCCGGGAAGGGGCTGGACGAGCTGCTCGACGGGCCGGCAGCCGGGTTTGAGGCCGGCCATGCCGTGGCTCCGGACAACGATGCCGAAGAGGTGCTCGTTGCCAATCTGTTCGCCATCGCCAAAGGGGTCGCCGGCGTATGCAACATCAAACGGCTTTGGCTGCGCAAAGAGGGGCGGGATTATTTCGACGCCATTGACAACCGGCGCGACACGGCGCTGCTCCGCCTCCGCATCCCCGAAAAAGCGGACGAGATCGGCATACAGCTGGAAAGCTCCTCGGGCAGGGGGGTGCCGATCCGGTTCCAGGAGTTCAGGACGCGTTTTAACGATCTGGATTACCTACATCGCTCGTCACGCCGCGCCGGGATGGATCTGTCGTCGGTTTTTCCCCGGCCCCAGGGGACCTGGCGCAATTTTCAGGAGTACTCTTCCGTGCAGCACCTGCTACCGGCCATCTACGGGATCAACGAGTACGGCGTGCCCGAATCGGCGGAACCCGAGGTCAAGGGGCGGGCAGCGCAACTGAAGGGATACCTGCTCCTGTTCGATCAGATCATGGCCAACTACGCCGCCAACCTCCAGAACCTGCGCCATCTGTTCGCCATCGATCCCGCTGTTCGCCGGAGCTACGCGACACAGACGGTTGAAAACAAGGGCTACCCGCCACTGGAGGGGATCTACCCGGAGCATCCCGACCAGGCCCTTACCGCCCTGCTCCGCCGGTTCGATCCGTATCCGGAGCGGAAAAACCGGGTGCTGGATTACCTCCTGGCGCTTCATGGCGAGACGTTTCCGCACAATACCCTGCGCAGCTTCGTCGGCCATGCCCTCCCCCACGAAAACGATGCCGAGCTGCTGAAGGCCAAGGCAGCATACCTGCGCGCACTGCCGGAGGTCGGCCGGGACCGGGGCGGGGCATTCGACTATACCGCCAGTCCGGGCGACATGGAGAATCTGGCCGGATTCCAGAAGCGGGTCTGCCTGCTCCTGGGATTTGGCGATGTCCGGAACAAACGCCTGACCATGGCCTTTGCCCGTCTCGGCCTGGAGTTCGGCTCCTTCCCGGCCGCCGGGGAGAAAAGCGGCAGCGATGCCCCCTTTGCCGCGGTGTCGGAGCCGGGCAACCTGGAGAAGGAGTACCGGAGCATCCCCGTTGCCCCTGTTGCCGGATCGGCAGACCAACTGCTGGACTTCTGCCGCCAGACGATCCCCTATCTCGGCACGCGGTTCCCGTCTCCGCTCCTGCGGGGCGGAGTCAGGCAGGACAATTTCCGGATGGCCGAACAACGCCAGCCAGCCGGGTTCCAGGTCCTGTTCCGGGACGAAGAGTCGGGCGAATGGCGCAACCTGGGCCTGTTTGCCGACGAAGAAACCGCCATCGAAACGGTCAATGCGCTCCGAGTCCTCTGCATCAGGCTCAACCGGGAAAGCGAAGGGATGCATGTCGTAGAACATATCCTGCTCCGCCCCCTGGCATCGGAACAACATGACACGACGCGGGTCGACGAAGGCTTCTACCGGTTCCGCATGACCCTGCTCTTCCCGGCCTGGAGCGCCCTCTGCCACGACGCGCATTTCCGGGAGATGGCCGACAACCTGGTCCGGATGAACGTCCCGGCCCATATTTATCTCCATATCCTCTGGCTCGATTTCCCGGAGATGCTCCGTTTCGAGCTGGTGTTCAGGAAGTGGCTGAAGAAAAAGAGCGCGGCAGGCACGGACCCGGCAGAGCTGGATGCGGCCTCTGAAAGGGTTGTCGGTTTCCTCTGCCAACACCGGGATCGATCATGACAGACCAGCACGTCATAGAGCAGGCGGTCTTCGATTTCCGCTTCGATTCTGAGGAACAGGCCCTGGCAGAGCAGGCCGGACTGGGTGCGTTCATCAGGGATGACCTGCTGCCAGTGATCGACGAGGTCTTTTCGGCCCATGCGGAGCCGGGGGTGGTGTTCCGCTTCGATTCCCTAGAGATCGATCTGGGGGCCGTAGGGTATGATTCTTTTCGGAATGAACTGAAGGACCGGCTACGGGACCGCCTCCGGGGGGCGCTGACAACGCACCTCTTCAGCGACGGACCCGCTGCCGGCAGCCCGCTCCCGGAAAGGATCGCCAGGGAAGACTGGGAATGGCGGCAGGTCCGCTTCTTCCTGGAGCGCGGCTATCTCCCCTGGAACGCCGCGCCGCCCGATGCCCGCAAGCTCGAAGAGATGCTGTTGCGGCTGCTGCGCAAGAACGGCCCCGGCTTTGTCCGGGCGATCCGGGGCCTGGGACAGCGCGACGATGTGCTGTGCAGGATCGTCAACCAGTTTTCCGACGCCGTCCTGGTCGAGCTGGCGCAGATTATCCGGCCGGCCCGGCACGACCTTGGCTCCTTCCCGGCCGGCATCTCGGGACGCACGGCCCGGCAGGAGTTTCTGACAGAGCTCTTGCAGGACGTGGCTGCCGACAGTGGCGCATCGGCTCTGCCGACAGCACTGCGCCGGCGTATCGGCGACGCCCTGCAGCAGGGAGACACCGGCTGGCTGAACGCTGCATGGCCCGGCCTCTGCCGCGACTATGCCCGGCCCCTGCTGGAAGAGCTGCTTGCGCACGGCCGCCTGGCTGCGGTGCGCAAGCGGATAGCCGGCCAGTTCCCGGAGACGGTGGTCAAGGGGATACTGCTCCTGCTGGAACCCCGGGAATCCGCCTTCATCGAGGTGGTGACGGAGAAGCCCGAGCTGTTCCGCCGGGCGCTCGGGGCCGGCCGGAACAACGTGGCCAGGAGCAGGCGGCCACTCTGGGAATTCACCCTCGGCTACCTGATTGCTGAGCGGGGGAGCGTGTTCAACCGCAAGGCGTACCTGGGGAGCCTGGTCCGGCAGATGGCAGCCCACGCCAACCTCGATTTCAGGGAACTGCTCGTATCGATGCACCAGATGCTGGTGCAGTCGATGGTTGCGACACCGCTGCAGGCCGAACTGCTGGAACTGCTTAACGAGATCGCCGCGGAGTCGGGCGTGGCGTTGCCGGGCACCAAGGGGAAAGCTCCGGAAAAAGCAGAGCCGGTGGCACTGGTCAACCTGCGGCAAAAGGTCCGCGAGGCGCTGCTGCTGGGGACGTTTGAGGAGCTGGCGCCCATCTGGCCGGGCCTGGTGAGGGATTACCCCTATCTGTTGCGGCAGGAACTGCACCGGCTGGCGAATAGGGAAACAGTGCGCCGGCGGATCGCCGAACGTTTTCCCGAAGCGATGATCAGGGAGATCCTGCTGCTGGAACCGGCCGAAGCCGGTTTCGTCACCCAGGTAGTCGGTCGGCGTGAACTGTTCCGCAAGGCCGGCGCCTTTATCCGGGACGGCTCGGAGGAGGTCGGCAGGCGGCTCTGGGAGTTCACCCTCGCCTACCAGTTGGAGGAGCGGGGAAGCAGCTTCAACAAAAAATCGTACATGGGGAGCCTTTTGCGCCAGATGGCAGCCCACGACAACCTCGATCCACTGGCGCTGATGAAGGCGCTGCACGGAGTTTTGGAGGGGATCGGCCCAAACTCCCCCCTCCATGCCGAACTGCTCCTGCTGGTGGGGGAGCTGATGACGGAGACGGAAATGGGCACGTCGCTCTTCTCAGAGGCAGAGAGGGAGCCGTCAACGGACGTAGAAAGCGCGTCCGTCGACAGGAGTGCCGCGCAGCCACTACAGCAGCCCGGCAGCAATGACAAGTCCGGGGTGGACGAGATGCCGGCAGAGCAGCCGGCAATACCGGCGCAACCGGCGCTGCATGCTGCTCAGGAGGCGGCCGGCGCCCCAGTGCCGGCCACCGGGCCTGGCAGCGAGACCGGGGAAGCGGAGAAGGTCTCCTCCCCCCTTGCCTGGAGGCCGGACAACGAACCAGAAGAGCTCTCCGGGGAGATCTACATCGCCAATGCCGGACTGGTCCTGACGGCACCCTATCTGCCACAGCTCTTCGGCATGTTCGGGCTGCTGGCGCACCCGGCGTTTGTCGACGCTGCCGCCGCCGAGCACGGGGTCCACCTGCTGCAGTATCTGGCCGACAAGGGGACCCGGACCGCAGAGCCGCTCCTGGTGCTGAACAAGATCCTCTGCGGCGTGGCGCCGGAGACGCCGGTGGCCCTGGAAGGCGACCTGAGCACGCACGAAATGGAGATCGCAGACGGGATGATCAACGGGATGATCCAGAACTGGCACGCCCTTGGCGCCACCACGCCGGACGGCTTCCGCGAAACCTTCCTGCAACGCGAAGGGGTACTCCGGATGAAGGAAGACGGCTGGCATCTGCTGGTGGAACCGCGGGCCTACGACCTGCTGCTGGATCAGATCCCCTGGAGTTTCTCCATCATCAGATATTCATGGATGCCGCAGGCAGTCCATGTGGATTGGCGGCACGGCCTATGACCATCGACCGGGCAAATGCCGCAGCTCTGGAAAAGGAACTGGACTGGTTCAACCGGGTGCTGGAGACGCGGATCTCGCTCTATTTCGAGCAGCCGGGCACAGATGGCGACATCCGCGCCATCGCACCGCCGGAGCTGCAGAACGACCCTTCCGAATACGCCCGTCTGGTGCGTGAGCAGGGCATGGGCTTCGACGAGCGGATCGTGCTGATCCTGGCGCTGGTCCCCCATGTCCGGCCCCAACTGCTCGACACCTTTTTCATACGCAACAAGAATTTCGACCGGGGGTTCACCGAGTTCGGCGGCTGGAAAGGGAGCGCCCATGGCGGCTTTCTCCCCACCGGCGAGACCGCCTCGTTCATCCTGGCCGGCAGCGATCTGGCCAGGCGGTTCGAACTGGTCAGGCTGTTCGATACGGAGCATTTCTTTGCCCGGAAGGGGATCGTCCGACTGGAGAACCATCCGGGCAGCGAGCCGTTTCTCAGCGGCGCCCTGGTCATTGCCGGGGAATATCTGCAACGGCTCACCACCGGGGTCTGCCATAAGCCGGATTTCACCATGAACTTCCCGGCCAAGCTGATCACTACCGGGCTCGGCTGGGACGACCTGGTGCTCTCCCAGGATCTCTTGGAGGATATCGGGGTCATCAAGACCTGGATGAGCGATGCCCGGACCATCATGGAGGAGTGGGGGTTGCAGAAGAGCATCAAGCCCGGTTACCGCAGCCTCTTCTACGGCCCGCCGGGCACGGGCAAGACGCTGACTGCCACCCTGATCGGCGCTTCGGCCGGGGTGGACGTCTACCGGATCGACCTCTCCATGGTTGTCTCCAAGTTCATCGGCGAGACGGAGAAGAACCTGGCCAGCGTCTTCGATCAGGCAGAGCACAAGAACTGGATCCTCTTTTTCGACGAGGCAGATGCCCTGTTCGGGAAAAGGACCCAGACCTCAAGCTCCAACGACCGCTACGCCAACCAGGAGATCTCCTACCTGCTGCAGCGGGTGGAGGATTTTCCCGGCGTGGTCATCCTGGCCACCAACCTGAAGGCGAACATCGACGAAGCCTTTGCCCGCCGGTTCCAATCGGTCGTCTATTTTCCCATGCCCGATGCCGAGCAGCGTCTGAAGCTCTGGGAGGGGGCACTGCGCTGCAATTGCGCCCTGGCCGACGACGTGAAGCTGGACAAGCTGGCAGACGACTTTGAGCTGGCCGGCGGCGCCATCGTCAACGTGGTCCGCTACGCGGCGATCAAGGCGCTGCAGAGCGGGGAGCGGCTGATCCGCCAGGCCGACCTGCTGAAAGGGATCTCCCGGGAGTTACTGAAAGAAGGAAGGACGAGCTAGTGACGTGACCATGCCAGCCATGACGACATATCGATTCCGCAGGTTCGTGGCCACACTGCTGGCCGGGGGGACCATTCTCCTGTCCGCCGTCTGCGGGGGGGGCCCCCGGCCTGCCCTTGCCGCTGCACAAGCGACGCAGGCGGTCGATTGCAGCCGGTTGCCGAGCAAAGAGACCTTTGTTCGCGAACGGTACGACCGCGAAACCATCCGCAAGATCCAGATGTGCCTGGCGGTCAAGGGGTACTACACCTGCAAGCTCGATGGCATCAGGGGTCCGCAGACCATCGCCGCCCTGGCAAAGGTCACAACAGGGAATCCGGACTCCACCCCTCCCCTGCAAAAGGACGGCCCTATTACGGTCTATGACCTGACAAGCCAGGACCTGGAAGAGCTGAAGGCGCTGAACGCGATGATTGCCCAGTTGCAGGAGCTGCAGGGGGTGGAGTTCGCAGACGGCTTCGAGCTGATAACCGCGGTGAAGACGGCCATCAAGGAGGTAACGGATCGCTACGCCGGCTACCAGGCCATTGTCATGAAACAGCTGGACCAGCTGAAGAGCTATGTCCTGACGGAGAAGCAGTTTGATGCCCTGGAGCAGGCACAGGTGCCGGAGAACATCGTCGACGCGCTGCGCGATCTCCAGGACGAGCCGTTTGCCGACAAGGAGACGCTCACCAAGGCGGTCACGGCAAAACTGCAGGAAATCGGCGACCCGACCGGGTACTACCGGGGGCAGATCCTCCGGGATGTCGACGAGATGGCCGTATTCAGCCTGCCGGACAGTTTATTCCTGAAGCTGGAGGAGATGCGGGTTCCCGACGGGGTCCTCAAGCGGCTGCAGAAGCTCGGCGACGTTGAATTCCCCACCAGGGAGCTGTTTCTCAATGCCCTGGAGACGGAGATCTTCACGCCGATGAAGGCAGAGGAGGAAGCCGACTGCGAAGACTGCCGGCTCTATCGGACCGTGCTCCTGACAAAGGCGGAGAAGAAACCCCGGTTCGACGCGAAGAAAAAGATGCAGTGGAGCGGCTGGTCGTGCGGCTGCTATCTCGACAATCTGTCCGGCGTCCTCTACGGCTTTTACCCGTTCTGGAAGGGGGGGAACAGACAGAAGATCGATTTCAGCTCCTTCAGCCGGATCGGCTACTTCGCGCTCACCTTCGACGAGAAAGGGGAGATCCCCGAGCGGCGCCACTGGCAGCAGAAATCACCCGACCTGGCCGACTTCATCAACCAGGCGCGCCGCTACCGGACCGCCGTCGATCTGGTCTTCTACAAGAGCAACTGGGAGAACTGGGCGCAGTTCGTCTCCGTGAAACGGACCTCGTTCATCGACACGCTGACCACCAACATGGTGGAGCTGATCGACCAGAAGCTGGAAAACAGCATGCTGAACCGGATGAAACCGCTCATCTCGCTCGGGACCGCCCCGAAGCCGGCCATGGGAGACGGCATCACTCTCTTTTTCGAGGGATACCCGAATGATGCTGCATCCAACGAATTCCTCAAGCTGTTTATCAAGGAGCTGCGCAAGAAGCTCACGGCCGCCTCCGGCAGCTTCAAGCTGAACCTGGTGCTGCCGTACCGGGAGATCGGCAGGCTGAAAGATCTGATAGCGGAAGGCAAGGACAAGAAAGAAGCAGTCAGTGACGTCGACCTGTTCCTGGTCCTTATCGACAGGCCGATCACCACGTCCAAGAAGGATCTGCGGCTGGAAGTGGAAAAGATGTTCACTGGCATCGTGCGACGCGACGCTTTGCGCAAGATTGTACCGGTCATCACCTGGGGGACGGCCGCAAGCCCGGCAGAGAAGCAGCAGTTTTTCGACGACATGGTCTATTTCGAGGACAACTTCGGCGGGGCCGGCTTCTGGCCGGTTCCGACCAACAGCGACAACGGGGCGGCCGAGATCGGCGACACCATCAAGGAAGTCTTTCCCATGACGGACAACCAGGACTATTTCCAGGCCATGTTCAGCGAGAGATTCCCCTGGTTCGGCAAATTTGTCGGCCCCCATCGCTGGGAACTCCGGATCGTGCTGGATATCCTGCTGGCGGTAATTCTCCTTGCGGCCGGTCTCTCCTGCTGGATCTTCGAGCTGCAGGACTTTTTCCGCAAGCATTCTCTCTGGCTCCTGGGGGTTGTCCTGGCGGCAACCCTGATCCAGATGTGCCTGTTCGTCGGCGACCCTTACTGGAGAAACCGGACAACCGAGATCCTGCTGCTCGCCGTGGCAGCCGGCGCCGGGGTGGGGATCTGGTTCTACATCCGCCGGATCAAGCGGGTCGATCTGCCGTAGCAGGTCGTTGAAAAACCTGAGTTTTCAACATCTGCTAGCGGAAACGGGCACGGAACATACCAACGTTGTTGCGACTGGAGGTCATCATGAAACGGACAAGGGACGGACACAACGGGTCAGTGTCGGCAACAGTCCATGCTGCGGCTCATAACGGGTTGTCCGGAGTGGCGGTCAGAGCCGCGCAATCGCCGGCGCAACGGTCAATCGCCGGAAGGATCGATACCAGCCCCTTGATGGTTATGCAACGGCAAGAGCTGCACGGTCTGTTCGGCAACATAGCCCAGTTGCAGGGAGTGGAGGAAGAAGAACCGTTACAGGGTAAGTTTGCGGCGTTGCAACGGGTCGAGGAAGAAGAACCGCTGCAAGGCAGGTTTGCACCGGTACAGCGGATCGAGGAAGAAGAGCCGTTACAGGGGAAATTCGCCTCTCAAGCCACTGTCCAGCGGGAAGAGCAGCCCGCCGCCAGGACCAACGACACCGGCCTGCCGGACACGCTCAAGACCGGCATCGAATCGCTCTCCGGCGTATCCATGGATAGCGTCAAGGTCCATTACAACTCTCCCCAGCCCGCCCAGTTGAACGCACTCGCCTATGCCCAGGGAAGCGACATCCATGTGGCGCCGGGCCAGGAGCAACACCTCCCCCATGAGGCGTGGCACGTGGTGCAGCAGGCCCAGGGGCGGGTGCAGCCAACCATGCAGCTGAAGGAAGGTGTGCCGGTGAACGACGATGCAGGGCTGGAGCGCGAGGCGGATCAGATGGGGGAGAAAGCGGTGCAGGGGAAGTTCGGCCCGGATGAGGCGCGTGCACATATCATCACCGGCAACACCGTGCAATGCATGACCTACACCTGCCCGCGCATCCCCAAAATTGCCGGATGGGACCCGTACAACGACAAATGGCCCGGATCACAAGGGGCAAGTAGACTTTGGGGCGCTTATGCCAGCCGCGGCTCCGATGTGAAAGGTACCGCCCAGACATTGTGCGACGATGTGACCAAGCTGACGAAGGCTCTATCCGACGGCCAGGACATGGGGCATCCGCACATGGTACCGCAGAGGATGGGAGGAAAAGGGGTGATCGGCAACGTCAGACCCTGGTCCCAGACATTCGAGACCAACGACTGGCACGGAGTGCTCGACAACAAGATCAAGGATCATTTCCGGGACAACGTGGCCACGGGCGGCAATCTGTATGAGGATGTGGAGACCGTCGATTCGCACATCTATACGGAGTCATGGCTGACCCCTCTGCGCAGACGCTACGATGAAGCAGCCGACAATGCCGACCGCGCGAAACTGGGACTCTATCTCGCCCAGATAAGGACCATCCTGGACCCGGTCCCCGACGACGCCAAAGTCATCGCCTCGGGCGCGACCTTCCAACCCGCAGGTATCACCTTCACCCCGCCTCCCCTGAGAATGGACAAGGCGAAAACGGCGCTCAATACCTTCAACGGCGGCAACCTGGACAATGTCCAGCAGGACCCGCTCAATGCCAAACCTACTTTGAAACATGTGCAGAAGCTGTGCGACACCGACAACATGGCAGAGATCAAGAAACTGTCCTCGAATGTCGGTGATTGGGAGCCGGAGGCATGGAATTATTACCTGGACTGGCAAACGACCCCGAAAAAGAAGAACTGACCGTCACTGGCCTGCGCCTTCGCCCACTCAGGCTGGCGGAGTCGCCAGATACTGCTCGAACTGCTTCTTGTCCGATGCGCAGCGGTAGGCCTCCTCGGGATTGACCCGCTTGGTCTTGAGCAGGTCGAGCAGGTGCTGGTCCATCAGCTGCATGCCGTCCTTGCGGGCGGTCTGGATGATGGAGGGGATCTGGAAGGTCTTTCCCTCGCGGATCAGGTTGCCGATGGCCGGGGTGCCGACCATGATCTCCAACGCCGCCACCCGCCCCTTGCCGTCGGCGGTCTTCAGGAGCTGTTGGCAGACCACCCCCTTGAGCGATTCGGAGAGCATGGCGCGGACCTGCTCCTGCGAATCCTTGGGAAAGACGTCGATGATCCGGTCGATGGTCTTGGCTGCCGAGTTGGTATGCAGGGTGCCGAAGACCAAGTGCCCGGTCTCGGCAGCGCTCATGGCCAGGCTGATGGTCTCCAGGTCGCGCATCTCGCCGACGAGGATGACATCCGGGTCCTCGCGCAGCGCAGCACGCAGCGAAGCGGTGAAGCTCTCGGAATGGTCGCCGATCTGCCGCTGGTTGAGGAGCGACTGCTTGTTCTCGTGGATGAATTCCAGCGGGTCCTCCAGGGTGAGGATATGTTCGCGCCGGGTCGAGTTGATCAGGTCGATCATGGCCGCCAGGGTGGTCGACTTGCCGGAACCGGTGGGACCGGTCACCAGCACCAGCCCCTTCTTCAGCATGGTGAGTTTGCGCACCCCTTCGGGGAGACCGAGATCGTCGGCCGAGAGGATCTTGGTCGGGATGATGCGGAAGACCGCGGCGATCCCGCGGTGCGTCATCAGCATGTTGCCGCGGAACCGGGCCAGGTCCGGCACGGAGTAGGCAAAATCCAGGTCGCGTCGTGTCTCGAATTCTTCCCGCTGTTTATCGTTGAGGATCTCGAACAGGATGACCTTCAGCTCATCGTTGGTCAGCACCTTGAAATTGAGCCGCTCCATCTCGCCATGCAGGCGGAAGATGGGCGGCGAACCGGTGGAGAGATGCAGGTCGGAAGCTCCCTGTTCCTTCATCATCCTGAACAATGCGTCGATACGTGCCATGGAAAAACTCCGTTACAACAGTATGGAGGTTACATATTCCTCCGGCGAGATGTCGCCGGAGCGCAGCAGTTCGTCCCCTTGCTCGGCACTGCCGCGGTACCCCCGGTCAGCCAGGAAGCGGAGCAGGTCTCTGCTGTCGGAGACGGTCTCGAACGCCTCGACAACGGCGGAATCGAAGCTGATCACGTCCAGCAGAAAGCGGCTGCCGCGATAACCGCTCTGTTCACATTCCGGGCAACCGGAGGAGCGGAAATAACTGCCGGAGGGGAGTGCAGTCCCTAGTGCCGCGCTCTCGTCGGGGCTCAGGTGGTAAGGCTGGCGGCAGGCGGGGCAGAGCAGCGAAACCCGTCGACACGAAACGATCCCGCGGATATAGGTGGGGATGATGTAGTGCTTGTTCCAGAAATAGAGCAGGTGCCTGATCGCCGCCCCGATCTCCTTGAGGGAGACGCCGACGATGACCAGTTTTCCCCGCATGACAGCCTTGCTGGCAGCGATGAATGACTGGCTTTCCGTGGCATCCTCAACGGCAACGATATCCGGGTCATGCTCCAGAACAGCACTGATCAGGCTGTGGGTCTCGCCGGGGGATATCCCGTGAGCCGGGACACGGGGGAATCGCTTGGTTCCCTGCCCCAGCCCCTCACCCAGAAGGATCACGCTCTTGCCCGCCGTATCAGCCTCGCTGAGCAGCAGATCGATGAGACGGCACCTCTCCTCGCTCTCCCGGTGGGCGACAACCACCATGCCCGCACCGGCAGGGAGCTTCCGCAGCTGTTCCTCAGTTGCAGGGGCAAGGTGCAGGTCTGCCAGCCAGGCGGGAAATGCATCGGCATGGCTCTTCTTGAAGGTGACAAAGTCCCCTCCCAGCCCCCTTAAGAGCAGGACCTGGAAGTTGTGGCGCTGTCCGCGCAGGGTAAAGGAGAGCCCACTCTTGGTACTCGTCTCGCTGATCCCTTCCAGTTTGCAGCCACGGCGTAGATGGATCATGAACTCCTGGTAGTGGGTAATGGCAAGGGTCCCGATCTCACGAGTGGCACCACCACGGCGCGCAGTGACGCTGACCATGTCCCCCAGCGGCTGCAGGGAGATGACCGTCAGGCGGTTCTGAATAAAATAGGCCAGCAGATAATCGAGAAACGTGGCACCCGTGATGTCGCCGTTGATGATTTCCAGGACCCTGGGTGAGAACGCCGACGACGTCAGGCCAAAGGATACCGGTGAGGTGGGAACACCGTAAAATTGGTCCTGCATTTCGCGGATTTCCCGGATAAGGGCGACCGAAACTATAACCTGGTATCCGGTTGACCGTTCCACCGCCTCGATCGCCACCCGGTTGAGCGGATCTGCCATGGCCACGTTCAGTTCGTCTCCGGCCCGGATCAGGGGGATGAGGTTGTACTGCCGCGCCGTCTGTGCCGGCAGCAGGGCAACGGCAGCAGCATCGATCATATCCTTTTTCAGGCGGACATAGGGGATGTCGAGCTGGTTGGAGAGGGCCCAGTCGATATCCTCCTGGGTCACTACCCCCAGCGTAACCAGTGCCTCACCGAACCTGCAGTGGGAAGCCTGCTGCGCCTCCAGGGCAGCCCGGATGTCATCCTCTGAAATAATGTGCGATTTCATCAGGATATAGCCGAGGGAGCCTTCCTTGATCAGTCCTTCCATCTCTCCTCCATGTCAGATGCCCCATTTATAGTTGAGGAATTTCATGGTCTGTTCATACCCCTGTGCCAGCAGGTACTCCTTTTCCTCGTTCGTGAGACTGAATCGCGCCGGCTCGATGTCTGCACAGTAGAGCAGGATGGTATCCTTCCAGCGCCCCCCCTTGATGAACTCCTTCTCCATGGCATGGAGCGAGAAGTTGAGTGTCTCGCGAAAGTACCGAGCCAGCGACAGCTTCCCATCCTGATGCCTGAGGGTCCGCTTGGAGACCACCTTGAGGATCAGCACCCGTTCGTGTCGACCGAAGGATTCCTCCACCGATCCCGCCATCAGAGAACCGTCGACAAAGACGTGGTCTTTGCCGTTATGCCGGTGGCGGCGACAGGCATAGATCCAGGGGATGCCGTTGGAAAAACGGGCTGCCGTGGCAACCTTGAGTTCGGGATGGCTGGCTGCGGAAAAGACCACGGCCCGGTAATTGAGGATATCGGTGGCAATCACCTGGATAGGGATACGAAAGTCGCCGGAAAACGATCTCCCCCCCAGCTTCCCGTCGACCCAGGCCTCAAGGGCATCGCCGCTACAGAGGCCGTAGCCAGAAAACATGCTCTTGAGGCTTATGTCCTTGAACCGTGCGGAATCAAGCGCCATGGCCTCTCGTCGCAGATCCTCAGGGGACATGCCGGAGGCGAACAGGGCGCCGACAATGCTGCCTGCTGAGGAACCGACGATCTTCCCGATCCGGAGCCCCTTTTCCTCAACTGCCCGCAACGCTCCCACCAGTGCCGGATAACGGATCCCGCCTCCCAGGAGGAGCAGGGTAATCGGTTCATTCTTGTGGAAAGGGATAGAGGCGTTAACGATACTCATTGGACGGCTCGACAGACCTGGCAGGAATATTGACGGCTGAGACCAAAGTATAGAATGGGAACGGGCAAAGTCAACACTACCGGGAGAACGGGAGATCACAAACCTTTACTTTTTGAACTTCAATGTGTTAGGCTGACAAATTCCGGCGGGGCACCCCTCCGCCGCAACCAATCGACTGGTCCCGTACCGGGCACACTTTCCACCGGAACCCGGGGATGGAACCACAGGAGACAGCATGAAAAGAAAAGCGCTCGCCCTTCTCTCCGGGGGGCTCGACTCCACCCTTGCGGTCAAGGTGATGCTTGAACAGGGGATCGAGGTCGAGGCCCTCAATTTCACCTCCCCCTTCTGCACCTGTACCGGCAAGAACGCCGGCTGCAAATCCGAGGCGGTCCGGGTCGCCGAAGAGTTCGGCATCCCCATCAAGGTCATGAACAAGGGGATCGAATACCTGGAGGTTGTCAGGAACCCTCGCCACGGCTACGGCAAGGCGATCAACCCCTGTATCGACTGCCGGATCTTCCTGCTGAAAAAGGCAAAGGAATATATGGCCGGATCAGGCGCCGATTTCGTCATTACCGGCGAGGTTCTCGGGCAGCGCCCCATGAGCCAGCGCCGCGACACGCTGCGGGTGATCGAGCGGGAGAGCGGCCTGGAAGGCCTGCTGCTGCGGCCGTTGTCGGCAAAGCACTTCCCCCCGACAATCCCTGAGCAGGAAGGGTGGGTCGACCGGGAGAAACTCCTGGCGATCCAGGGACGTTCCCGCAAGGAACAGATGCAGCTGGCCGAGGAACTGGACGTGACGAATTACCCCTGCCCGGCCGGCGGCTGCATGCTGACCGAGGTCTCCTTCGCTCCCAAGGTCAGGGATATCTTCGACCATAGCGACGAGCTGCAGATGCGGGATTTCCGGCTGCTCAAGCTTGGCCGCCATTTCCGCATCGGACCGCGGACCAAATTCCTGGTGGGGAGAAACGAAGCGGAAAACGCCACACTGACCGCCCATGTCCAACCGGGAGAAGCGAGCCTCCGCTGGCTCGAAGGGGGGAGCCCCCTCGGCGTCGTGATGGGGCCGGTGACCCCGGAATCCCTCGACATCGCTGCCCGGATCATCCTTCGCTACACCAAGGCCGCACCCGGCCAGCCCTGCAGCATGAAGGTCGTGCGCGACAACGGCGAGGAGCGGCTCTCTGCCACGAATGACTTTACCGATACGGATGTAGAACGCTTTCGCATCTGATCTTCGCTTAGCCGCAACCATAAAAAAAGCCGGGGCATGTCATGTCCCGGCTTTTTTCATCCCCTGCCCCTGCAACTCAATCGTGGTCGTCCCCATAAATCCGGGCAAAATCATCGGCCGTATCCCGGAATGCCTGCAGAACCAGGGGATCGAAGTGGGTCGGCAAGGTTCGCCCATCACCTTCGATAATGATCCGGCAGGTCTCCTCATGGGAAAATGCCGACTTGTAGACCCGCACGCTCCGGAGCGCATCATACTGGTCGACCAACATGACGATCCGTCCTTCCACCGGGATGTCATCACCGCTCAACCCCCGGGGATATCCGCTTCCATCCCAGCGTTCATGATGATTGAGCGCGATTGACGCAGCCATCTTGAGCATGGCGAAGGATGAGCCGGCAAGTATCCGCTCGCCGATGGTGGTATGGGTCTTGATGATTCTGAACTCTTCCGGGGTCAACGCCCCCGGTTTCAGCAGGATGGAGTCGGGGATGCCGATCTTCCCCACGTCATGCATGGCACTGGCGATGCGGATCGTTTCCATGAACTCATCGCCCATGCCGATCTCGCGGGCAAGACGCTTCGCATACCTGCCGATGCGCACGATGTGCCGTCCCGTATCCTCGTCGCGCAATTCCGCGGCGGCAGTGAGTCGGGAGATGGTCTCGATGCTCAAGGTTTTCAGCTGGCTCAAGGCATCGGCTAGTTCCAGGGTCCGCTGGGCAACGGTTCGCTCCAACTCCTCCTTGTAATTGCGTTCAATCTGGCGCAACCGCTTGTAGTTGATCGCCTTCTCCACGGCATGGATCAGGTAGGCGGGATTGTACGGCTTGATAATGAAATCGGTCGCCCCCTTCTGGATGGCCAAAACCGCCATCTCCAGTTCGGCATAGCCGGTCATGAGGATCACCGGCGTTTCAGGATCGGCCTCATGGATCCGTTCCAGCAGTTCGATACCGGTCATGAATGGCATATTCACGTCGGTGAGAACAAGGTCAACCTTTTCTCCGGGAAAGTCAACCAGCACATCATGACCATTCTGGAACGGACGGACCATGAACCCGGTCATCTGCAGCAACGCTGCGACACTTTCCAGTACGAACCGGTCATCATCAACTACGATGATTGTCCCTTTGACTTCATTCGACACGAATCGCGACCTCCAAATGTCTTCAACTGCTGAACAGCCCAACGGAAAGCTCAAAATTGCCGGTGCGACCCACTATTCTATCAACTAGAACCTCGTGTGCAAAACAGTATACCCGAATTCTCCGCAGAGGCGACCGGTTCCGCTGCACACATGCATATTTCGCCGAATTTTTTACCCCTCCTCTGCCGAATAGCCGATCCGGACCCCTCCCCAATGCCGACCTGCAATGATGATCGGCGTTGACATGTCGTTCATGATCTCCCCCGTATCGCGCATGTACGTCTGCAACAGAAAGGACGAGGTGTTCTGCGCAGCTCGAATGCCGGTGCGATCATCGAAAATCCGCTTCGTACGGTTTCTCACCTTGTCATTCTCGGGGTCGCCCGTCAGAGGCTGGGCAAATTTGAGATTGTGGCTGGGGCAGTACCCATGATCGTCAACGCAGATGGCAAAGACCAGATTGCTGCCTTTGCGCAGAACCTCTTCCTGGATCGGCGAGATCCACTGATCGAAGAAGCTGTCGAATTGGGTGGAATACTTTTGTGGCACGGTATTGGGAATCGGCCGGTACTGCCGTGAGAAGAGGGCGTCCGTGGTGATCTTGCCGTCGGCGACGGCCTTCTGCAGGGCTGTCGTTACTCTGTCCCTCAGTTCACAGGCAACCTCTTTCATAGCGTCATGGTAGTTCCCCACCTTGAACCGGCCAACCGTCGCATAGATCTGTTCCGCAACCCCTGACAGGTGGTGCAGGGTCTGGTCGTTGACCGTCATGAGGCCATTAACGTCCTGGGCAACCGTCGAGATCCTCTGGATCTTTTGCGTAATCTCGCTGGTGGTGGCACTCTGCTCTTCGGTCGCCGTGGCAATCTGGCTGATCATGTCCGTGGATTCGTTACTCAGCCGCCTGATGTTTTCCAGGGCATCCCGTGCGGTCTGGGCCGTGGCAACCCCTTCTGCAACGCGAGCCTGCTCTTCTTCCATAGATGCTGCTGCCGCCTGCCCCTCCTCCCGGATCGCCAGGATGATCCGGGCAATCTCCTTGGTCGAGGCAGCAGTCTTTCCGGAGAGATTTTTCACCTCATCGGCAACCACGGCAAAACCACGGCCGTGCTCACCTGCCCGGGCCGCCTCGATGGCGGCGTTGAGAGCCAGCAGGTTGGTCTGGTCGGCGATCTCCTCGATCAGGCAGACGATTTCGCCAATGGTAGCCGACGATGCGGCCAACCGCTGCACCGTGGCAAGCGTCTTGTCGACGCTCTCCTTGATTGCCTCCATGCAGTGCCATGTCTCTTCAACCGCGCTCATCCCGTCGCCGGCCGCTCGATTGACGGCAGAGGCCAGTTCGGCTGCCTGATGGGTGGTATCGGCGACACCGTTCAGCGTTGCAGCCATCTCCTCTGCGGCAACGGCAACCGCAACCGCCTCTTCTTTCTGGGTTCCTGCGGCATTGACGGTTTTTCCCGTCGTCTGCGTCAGTTCACAGACCTTCAGCGCCACCCGTCCACCCTGATCATACAGGGCACCGATAATCTCCCGCAATTTTGCCGTAAGCTGGTTGATATCCATGGCCAGACTGCCGATTTCGTCCTTGGAGCGGACGTCGATCTCCCGGGTCAGGTCGCCTTCCCCTTTGGCCAGGGCCTCCACATTACCGGAGAGCATCAGTATTTCTCGGACAATAGTTCTACGGAAAAAGAGATAGAGCCCTCCCAGCATGATGACAAATGCGGTAATCCCTGCCACGGTCAGCACCTTCGAGAGCCTGATTGCAGCCTGATACCCCTGGTCGAGCGGCGTTGTCAGCACAACCGCCCCTAGGTGCGCCGGATCGTTGGGATGACAGGACTTGCAGCGCTCCTCGTTTTTCAACGGGATGACCGTTGTCAGAGTTCGTTTTCCCTCGCGCTCTTCACGCATCTCAAAGTGTTCGCCATTCTTGAGTGCTGCATCTACCTCTTTCTGATATGTCGCCCCCCCACCCGACTTGAGCTTTCCTTCCTTGTCGAAAATACCCAGCTCTGTCACATGGCGCCTCTCCTTCATCTGCCTCACATAGCGGTCTACTTGCGCCACTTCGCCACGGAGCAGATAGTCATCCACGTCGCGAATGATGATCCCGGCCAGCGACCTGCTGTTGCTTATCTGCAGTGCAACAGTGGATTTGAACTGCAGCCAGAGGGCAGTAACCCCCATGATGGCAAATCCCAGCCCCAGGGTAAGGCCGATGATGACGAGCACCTTGTACATGAGTCTCTTCTGCATGCATCCTCCAGGTGACACCGTTGCGGTGCGACATCCAACACATTCAGACTTCAAGATATTGTTTCGGATGCATACCCCTTTTCTTAAACGCATCGGCCAGGGATCATCATTAATTTTTCCATATGTTATCTGGCATTGTGTCGCAAATGAAACAGGGGGGCTCTCAAGCCCCCCTGCGGTTGTCCATCGCGGACACTTTATCGTCTATCGGTGCGTCACTGTTTTGTAGGTTGTTCCGCACCCGTCTCACCCTGCGGAGGAGTTTCCGCCGGGCTTTCCTGTTTTTCCGCCGGCGCGCTCTCCCCAGTGCTCTCTTTTTCCTCTTCTACAGCAGGAGCCGTGCCCGGAGCGGTTGCACTACTCATGGGCTGAAACACCTCCTGCTTCTGGATGCTGGCATCGACCTTGCGCTGCAGCCTTACCACGTTCGGCACTTCGGCCAATGCCTGCCGGTACTCACCCTCGCTCAGGACCCCCTTTTTCCGCAGCAGTTGCAGAATCATGTCCGAGCGCCGCAACACCTTACCAAGGTTTTTGTAAGGGTTGTAGGCAACTCTGGGGCCGGGCAGCATGGCGGCAAGAAATGCTGATTCCCGTGGGGTAAGGGTTGATGCCGGTTTGCCGAAATAATACTGTGACCCGTGGCCGATACCGTAGACCATCGGGCCAAGTTCCACCACGTTCAGGTAGAGTTCGACGATACGCCCCTTGGTCAGTTCCTGTTCCATCCGCACGGCGAGATACAGCTCCTTGAATTTGCGCGTGATGGTCTTTTCCCGGGAAAGGAAGAGGTTCTTCGCGACCTGCTGGGTTATGGTCGACGCACCACGGGCGAAGCTCTTCTGCTCAAGGTCGTATTTTATGGCATTCTTGATCGCCTTGACGTCGATCCCTTCGTGCTTGTAGAAGTTGGCATCCTCTGCCAGGATAACCGACCACTTCATTTCCGCAGGGATGTTCCCGCCCGAAACCCAAGACCGGTTCTTCGGACCGACAACGAACGGGTGATACTTCCCCTGCCAGTCCTTGACCTGGATGGTCATGGAAGACTTCCGGTTCTTCAGTTCCGCAACTGGGGGGAGCAGGGCAAGGGAGACGATGATGTAGCCGGCATACAGGACCAGGCAGCCGATGCCGACCAGAATGATGGATTTCAGACGCACGAGAACCTCATGAGTTGTCTAGCAGTTTCTCTTCAATCGCTACCGGCACCGCAGAGGGCAGCAACGCCGACTCCGTTGCGCGATGCCTCTTTTATCGCGTACATCGCCTTGTCGGCGGCACCCAGCAGTTGCTGGGCCGTTTCCGCATCGTCGGGGTAGGTTGCCACGCCGAAACTTGCGGTTACCACCAGCGGAGTCCCGTCATCAGCAACAAAATCCGTGCTGCTGAGCAGGGAACAGAGCCGCTTGGCAAGCATAACCCCATGCTCCTTGAAGGTGTTGGGGAACATCAGGACAAACTCATCCCCCCCGAAGCGCGATCCGCTGTCGATCTTGCGGATGCTGTTCCCTAGGAGACGGCCAACCTCGCTGAGCAACCGGCTTCCCACCAAGTGTCCATGGGTGTCGTTGACCCGCTTGAAATGATCGAGATCGAGAAAGATCAGCGACAAGGCGCCGCCGTAGCGCCAGGTCCTTTCGACCTCGTATTCCAGGAGCTCGTTGAATCGCCGGGCATTCCAGAGTCCGGTCAGTTCATCGGTAACCGCGAGTTGGTTGACCCTTTCGTGTGCCCGCGCATTCTCGATGGCAATGGCGGCAAAATCGGCAATGGTCGTGAGGATGGCGAGGTCTGCCTCGCTGAAGCTTCCATCCTCCAGACTGTTCTCCAGCTGGATGACCCCGAGTATCCGCTCGCGGCTCTTGACCGGGATGCAGACGATGGAGCGGGTCGTGAACGAGACTGCCCGGTCGACGGCATCACAGAATCGCGAGTCTTCCCGCACGTTGGGAATCAGGAGCGACTCGCCATGTTCCACAACCCAGCCTGCAATGCCGGTACCCTTTTCCAGGCGGGTCCCCTTGAGCAGCCGGGATGCGGTTGAAATGGCGATCTCGAATACCAGGTCGCCCGACTGTTGGTCAACCAGGAGCAAAGACCACGCAGTGGGCTGCAGAAGGCCGCTCACCCGCTCCATGATCGCCTGGAGCACCTCTTCCAGATCCAGGGATGCCGTGAGCGCCTTGCCGATCTCGACCATGGTAGCAAGCTCGGCGTTCCGTCTCTGGAGGGCTTCCTCCAGAAGATACCCAGTTGTGCCGTTCACCACGACTACCCCCTCTCGGAAAAACGGGCTGATGATCCTTTCACGGTCCGCTTACCGCGGCCTGCGCCTGGCGGGCCATGGATGCTGCCATCCTGATCGCCGCCGTCATGCTGGTTGCGCTTGCCGTGCCGCTTCCGGCAAGGTCATAGGCCGTACCATGGTCAACGGACGTGCGGATGATGGGAAGGCCGAGGGTTACATTCACACCGTCATCGAAATGGACCAGTTTCAGGGGTATCAGCCCCTGGTCGTGGTACATGCAGACCACGGCATCATAGCCACCGTCGATGGCAAAATGAAAGAGGGTATCCGCGGAAAGCGGGCCTTGCACCTCTATCCCCTCGCTCCGAGCCAGCGCAATTGCCGGCGCTATGATCCGCTGCTCCTCGTTGCCGAACAACCCCTCTTCACCGCAATGGGGGTTCAGCGCCGCAACCCCGATCCGGGGAGAAGGGATGAAGTAGCGTGCCAGATCACGGCTGGTGGTCCTGATGGTCGACAGTACCTTGTCAACGGTCAGGAGACCGGGCACGGCGGCCAGCGGCTCATGGATGGTCACGAGCGATACCCGGAGCCGGTCGCCGGCCAGCATCATGACGCACTCGCTGCTATTCGTCAGATGGGCCAGGAGTTCGGTATGGCCGGGATAGTGATGGCCAGCACGGTTCATCGCCACCTTGCTGATGGGCGCTGTTGCCATGCCTGCCACCCGCCCGGAACTGCAAAGCGTGGCAGCTTCGACGATGTAGCGGTAAACGGCATCGCCGGCGGTCGTTGACGGCTTGCCATAAACGATGTCGTCATCTGCGAGCCGCGAACAGGTCCGGAGGTAAAGCACTCCGGTGCGTTCATCCTCCCCGGGAAGGTCGTCGGTCTCCTCCACCTGCAACCGCACCCCGCTGTCCCTGATGCCCCTCTCCATGGCATTGCGATCGCCAACGACCAAGGGGCGGCAGCAGGTCTGTACGTCACTACCGGCTAGGGCCTTTGCGACGATCTCGGGTCCGATCCCCGCAGGATCTCCCATGGTTACGGCTATGATCGGTCTGTTCATGGTATTCTCCCGCTACAATCGCATCAGCGCCGATATACAATCTACGCCACGGCATGTCAAGAGTCGGCAAAAAAAAAGAGCGGCATAAGCCACTCTTTTCCCCATATCTGTTCCTGCCGGCGCTACTTCCGGGCAAGCTTGCTGGCAACCTGCATCCTGATCACGGCACGTTCCAGGGCAGCCTCCATGATCTTGTAGCTCTTGTCCTCGGGGGAGAGCTTCTTCAGCGCCTCCTCCGCCCGACCGAGCGCTGCCTTGGCCCGCTCGACATCGATCTCTTCGGCAGCTTCGGCGGTCTCGACAAGAACCGTGACCTTGTCGTCTTCGATCTCGAAGTAACCCCAGTTGACAGCCATATGCTCGACCTTGTTCCCGATTCTATAGGTAAACTCGCCTATTTTCAGGGAAGAAAGGAAAGGGGCATGGCCAGGCAGTATGCCGAATTCCCCAAGCGAGCCGGTAGCGGTTATCTCATCGACATCCTCTTCGAGGACCTTTTTATATGGTGTTACCAGTGTAAGCTTCAGTGATTCAGCCATGTATCAATCCTTGTAGGGGTGGAGTCAGTCCGCCCTTCATTTTGGCGCATGCAATGCGCCCCTCCAGAATTACGCGTTAAGCTTCTTGGCCTTCTCGATAACCTCTTCAATGGTCCCGACCATGTAGAACGCCTGCTCAGGGAGGTCGTCATACTTGCCGGCAACGATTTCCTGGAACCCTTTGACAGTGTCTTTCAGCTCAACGTAAACGCCCGGAGTGCCGGTGAAGGCTTCGGCAACATGGAACGGCTGCGAAAGGAACCGCTGGATCTTTCTGGCGCGGGAAACAACCAGTTTATCCTCTTCGGAAAGTTCGTCCATGCCGAGAATGGCGATGATATCCTGCAGGTCCTTGTACTTCTGAAGCACGTACTGCACCGAACGGGCAACGGCGTAGTGCTCTTCGCCGACGACCTGGGGATCGAGGATCCGGGAGGTGGAGTCGAGCGGGTCAACTGCCGGGTAAATCCCGAGTTCTGCAATCTGACGGGAAAGAACCGTGGTTGCGTCAAGGTGGGCGAAGGCAGTAGCCGGAGCCGGGTCGGTCAAGTCGTCAGCAGGGACGTAGATGGCCTGGACCGAGGTAATGGATCCTTTGTTCGTTGAGGTGATACGCTCCTGCAGCTCACCCATTTCAGTGGCCAGGGTCGGCTGGTAACCAACGGCGGAAGGGATACGGCCGAGAAGTGCGGAAACCTCGGAACCTGCCTGGGTGAAACGGAATATGTTATCGATGAAGAGGAGAACGTTCTGGTTCTCTTCGTCACGGAAATATTCTGCTACGGAAAGAGCAGAGAGGGCAACGCGGGCACGTGCCCCCGGAGGCTCGTTCATCTGGCCATAGACCAGAGCGGTCTTCTCAAGAACCCCTGATTCGCTCATCTCGACCCAGAGGTCGTTCCCTTCACGGGTACGTTCACCAACGCCGGCGAAGACGGAAAAACCGCCGTGCTGCTTGGCAATGTTGTTGATCAGTTCCATGATGAGAACGGTCTTGCCAACGCCGGCGCCGCCGAAGAGACCGATCTTGCCGCCTCGTGCATACGGTGCGAGCAGGTCAACGACCTTGATCCCCGTGGTAAAGGATTCGACTTTCGTCGACTGGTCCTGGAAAGACGGAGCAGAACGGTGAATCTCGTACTCTTTTTCGTTCCCTACCGGGCCTCTTTCGTCAACAGGCTCGCCTACGACATTAAGGATGCGGCCGAGTGTCTTGCGACCGACCGGCACGACGATCTGCTTGCCGGTGTCGAGCGCCTGCTGGCCACGAACAAGACCGTCCGTAGCGTCCATGGCGATGGTCCGAACTGCATTCTCGCCAAGGTGCTGGGCAACTTCGAGAACCAGGTTCCATTCCTTGTCATCAATGGCCGGGTTGGTCACGCGGAGGGCGTGGTAGATCGGGGGGAGCTTGCCAGGCTCGAACTCGACGTCAACAACTGCGCCGATAACCTGCGATATTTTACCGAAATTCTGACTCATGGTTTTTCTTTCCTCCTGCGGCCGGTCAGGCCATATGTTTTCGTAACGGAACGGTTTATTAGCCTTTAATCGATTCGGCGCCGGAGATGATCTCCATCAGCTCCGTAGTAATAGCCGCCTGACGGGCGCGGTTATATTGAAGCGTCAGCCTGCCGATCATCTCGGAAGCGTTTTTCGATGCACTGTCCATGGCGGTCATACGCGCACCGTGCTCGGAAGCGACAGACTCCAGCATCGATTTGAACATGGTGACTTCCACATATTTGGGAAGCAGCTCGCTGAGCAGTGCGGCCTTGGACGGCTCGTAGATGTATTCAGGCACATACTCGTCAACTGCGTCATTGGCCGCCTGGGGCGGCGTTATCGGCAGCAGCTGCTGAATCGTTATGTCCTGGGACATGACGCTGCGGAAAGCGTTGTATATCAGGTACACGGCATCATAGTCTTCTGCCACATAGCCATCGATGACTTCATGAGCAATGCTTGCGGCGGTCTGGTAACTGGGAGCAGCAAGAACCCCTGTATAGGTCTTGTGGATCTGCTGGCGGCTCTTCAGGTATTCATGACCTTTCCGGCCGATGCACATGACAGAGATTTCGGAGATTTCGCCTTTTTTCTCCTTGGCGAAACGGTCGGTCGCCTTGGAGATGTTGGCATTGAAACCGCCGCAAAGTCCGCGATCCGACGTTACCAGTATCAGCAAAGCCTTTTTCTGCTCCCGTGTCTCCAGGAGCGGATGACAATCGGCGTCCTGCTGACGCGCCAGGCGCTGTAGCACTTCCTCCACCTTCTTTGCGTAGGGGCGGGCGGCAACAACATTTTCCTGGGCCCGGCGGAGCTTCGCAGCCGAGACCATCTTCATCGCCTTGGTTATCTGGCGAGTATTTTTAACGGAAACTATCCGCTTTTTTATTGCCTTGAGATTTGCCATGTGTGGCTTTCCGTCCTTTTTAGGCAGTGAACTCTTTTTTCAGCTCATTCAATGCGGCGATCATCTTGGCTTTCAGTGCGTCGTCGATCGCCTTTTTCTCACGAAGTTCGGCAAGGATATCGCTCTTCCGGGTATCGAAGAAGGAGTTCAGCTCCTGCTCATACCGCTTGAGTTTCCCAACCGGGTATTCGTCGATAAAGCCGTTGTTGGCGGCAAAGATGATCAGAACCTGCTTCTCGAACGGCAGCGGCTGGTACTGGCCCTGCTTGAGGATCTCAACGAGTCGCTCACCCCGAGCGAGCTGCGCCTGGGTCGCCTTATCGAGGTCCGACCCGAACTGGGCAAAAGCTGCCATCTCGCGAAACTGGGCGAGATCGAGACGGAGAGTACCGGCAACCTGCTTCATCGCCTTGGTCTGGGCAGAACCGCCAACCCTGGAAACCGAGATACCGACGTTGATTGCAGGCCGTACGCCCGAATAGAAAAGGTCGGATTCAAGGAAGATCTGGCCGTCGGTAATGGAGATAACGTTGGTCGGGATGTACGCAGAGACGTCACCGGCCTGGGTCTCGATGATCGGCAGTGCGGTGAGCGACCCTGCGCCGCAATCGTCGGAAAGCTTGCAGGCACGCTCGAGGAGGCGGCTATGGAGATAGAAGACGTCGCCGGGATAGGCTTCACGTCCTGGCGGACGACGGAGAAGAAGTGAAAGCTGGCGATACGCCACAGCCTGCTTGGAAAGGTCATCATAGATGATCAGGGCGTGCTTCTTGTTATCGCGGAAATATTCGCCCATGGTAACGCCGGTGTATGGCGCGATGAACTGAAGCGGTGCCGACTCGGAAGCAGTGGCGGCAACAACGATGGTGAAATCCATTGCCCCGTGTTCCTGGAGCTTGGAAACAACCTGCGCCACCGTGGAACGTTTCTGGCCGATAGCGACGTAGATACAGACAACGTCGCCGCCCTTCTGGTTGATGATCGTGTCGATCGCAACCGCGGTCTTGCCGGTCTGGCGGTCGCCGATGATCAGCTCGCGCTGACCGCGGCCGATCGGAACCATCGAGTCGATAGCCTTCAGTCCGGTAGCCATCGGCTGATGAACCGATTTACGCTGGACGATACCAGGGGCCTTGATCTCGACCTGGCTGAACTTGTCGGTATTGATCGGGCCTTTGCCGTCGATCGGCTGACCGATGGCGTTGACGACACGACCGATAAGGGCGTCGCCGACCGGAACCTCGACGATACGACCGGTCCGCTTGACGGTGTCGCCTTCCTTGATACCCTCGAAGTCGCCGAGAATGGCAGCACCGACGTTATCTTCCTCAAGGTTGAGGGCCATTCCGGATATCCCGCCAGGGAACTCCAGGAGTTCGCCGGCCATCGCCTTGTCCAAACCGTGGATGCGGGCGATACCGTCACCAATGGAGATGATGGTGCCGGTCTCGGCAACCTCGACCTCCTTGCCATACTCCTTGATCTGCTTCCTGATGATCTCGCTGATTTCTTCGGCTCTGATTTCCATGGAACCCTCTTACCCCTTCTGTAATATATCTTGGATTCTATCAAGCTGAGTTTTGACGCTGCCGTCGTAGACACGGTCGCCGATCTTGGTGACAACCCCGCCGATGAGGGCAGGATCGACCTGGACCGTGAGCAGCACCTTTTTACCGGTGGATTTTTCGAGCGAAGCCTTGATCTCTTCCACCTGCCCGTCGGAGAGCGACATGCCCGAGGTTACCACCGGGCGGACAACCCCGGAAAGCTCGTCGGCAAGCTGGGCAAAGGTTGCCACAATCTGCTGCAGACAGGCCATGCGGCTCCTGTCGAGCAGCAGATGCAGAAAATTGCAGATGATCGGTGACAGGGAAAGCCTGGAGGCAATTTCCCCGAGAATTGTGTGCTTTGCATCAGCACCGTAGGCGGGATTGCGGAAGAGTGCCGAGAGGGGCGGATTGGCCGTCAAGGTATCATTGAAACTGACCAGCTCTGCATTGAATGCCTCAACGGTACCGGCTTCTGCACCCAGCTGCACCAGTGCCTTGGCATAACGTCTTGCTATTGCGCTTGCGCTCACTGTAGATGTACCACCTTGGCAAGATATTCGCCAACCAGACGATCCTGGTCGGTCTTCTCGATTTTTTCCTTCAGGGTCTGCTCGGCAAGCTGCACCGCAAGACGGCCAGCCTCCTCGCGCAGCTCAGTGCGGGCCTTGACAATCTCCTGGCTGGCGGCCTGAGCTGCCTGCTCGCGAATCTTGACCGCAGCAACCTTGGCTTCAGCGATGATCCGCTCCCTTTCGAGCTCCCCTTCGCGCTTCATTGCGGCATGGATCTCATCGATCTCCTTGTTTGCCTGCGCCAACTTGTCGGCATACTCGGCAAGCTTCCGCTCTGCAGCTTCGCGGGCAGTGACCGCTTCGGAGAGAGCCTTTTCGATCCCTGCCCGGCGATCTGACAGTGCCCCCTTGACATTGGCCTTCTTCAGCGCCCACCAGAGGATCAGGGCAAGCACTGTAAAATCGAGCACACGCCAGGCAAAATCCTTGAGCTGGGCACCGGTATCGGCATGGTGTGCTCCGCCGCCCCCCTCGGACGCAATACAGATCGCGGCGAACCCGACCGTTGCCAGGCCGGTGATAACAGGTATCAGCAGGGAACGCTTCCCCTCACGCTGAACAGAGTGTTGCATCTACAGACTCCTTCCGAGAACCTTCTCGCAGATCTCAAGCGACAGACTGCGGGCTTGCTCCTGCAGAGCAGACCGGGCATCTGCAGCCTCCTTGGCGATCTTCTGCTTGATACCGGCCAAGGATTCACCGGCCTCACCGCGAGCAGCATCCAGCAGCTTCGCCTCTTCGGCGGCAGCTTCCTTCTTCAGCGCCTCACGCTCTTCAAAACCCCTCCCCTTAACCTCTTTGAGGCGGGCCTCGTACGATGCCATTTTGTCGGCTACATCCTTATCCACTGCAGCCGCACGCTCACGAGCCCCCGCCAGCTCGGCGTCGCGATCGGCGAGTACCTTGCGGATCGGCTTGTAGAGGGCGAAATTGAGAATAACGAGCAGCAGCAGGAAATTGACAATCTGGATTATGAAGGACAGGTCAATATTGATCACACCAACACCCCTTGCCGCAAGATGTATACAGCATACATACTAGCGAGAACCTTTTGTTGTTACTGGAAAAACCAGAGATTGCTAACACAGGTATACAGTTATGTCAAGCATTTTTACCCCCGACGAGTATTTTTCATGAATGTGCCGGGAAGCAAAAATACCTGCATCAGAGCGATAATGCCTCGATAATTCTGGAGAGTTCATCCTGACTGGCAAAACTGATTTCGATGCGGCCACCTTTGCCGCTCGGCCGGATGGCGACCTTTGCCTTGAAGTGACGCTTCAGGCGCTCGGCAAGGTCGGTCATGTGCAGGTCGGGCTCTTTTTTCGGCTTCGGCCGCGCCCCGCCCTTGACCCGTTTGACCAGGGCTTCGGCGGCCCGTACCGTCAGGTCTTTCCCGACGATCTCATCGCGACAGCTCTTCATCTCTTCCGGACTCTCCAGGGCGAGCAGTGCGCGCGCATGCCCCATGGATAGCCGATCGTCCACCACATCCCGCTTGATCTCCGTCGGCAACCTGAGGAGCCTCAGAGCATTGGCCACCGTGGACCGGTCCTTGCCGACCCGCTTCGCCAGCTCCTCCTGGGAGAGCGAGAACCGTTCCTGCAGGGCGTGATAGGCCTCGGCCTCCTCGACTGCGTTCAGGTCCTCGCGCTGGATGTTCTCGATGAGCGCCATCTCCAGCGCGGTATCGTCGGAAACGTCCTGGATGACAACCGGGACCTCACGCAAGCCAGCTTTCTGCGCGGCCCGCCAGCGGCGCTCCCCGGCAATCAGCTCATAATGGTCGGCCTTCCTCCGCACGACCAGCGGTTGAATGATCCCCTTTTCCCGAATGGATGCTGCCAGCTCTTCGAGCTTGTCGGGAGAAAAGGTCTTGCGCGGCTGTCCCCGGTGCGGCCTGATCTCTTCGATGGGGCAGGAGAAAAAGGTCCCCTGCTCCGTCTCCTTCACCGGCAGAAGCGCTGCCATCCCCTTACCGAGGCCGGTCTTCTTAACCATGCGCACCCTCCCGCTGGAGCAGCTCCCGGGCCAGCTCAAGATAACTGGCAGCTCCCCGGGAGGCAATATCATACAGAATAATCGGCTTGCCGTGGCTCGGAGCCTCCGAGAGCCGGACATTCCGCGGAATCACCGTTGCAAAGGTCTCACGCGGGAAATGGGTGCGGATCTCGTCGCTCACCTGCCGGGCCAGATTGTTGCGGGCATCGTACATGGTGAGTAGTATCCCCGCAATGCTCAGACGGGAATTCAGCCCTTTCTGCACCAGGCGAATGGTCGTCAGGATCTGCGAAAGCCCCTCCATGGCGTAAAACTCGCACTGGATCGGGATGAGCACCGATGCGGCTGCGGTCAGGGCATTTACTGTCAGGAGATTCAGCGAAGGGGGGCAGTCGATGAGGATATAATCGTAGTCAGCATCAATAGTCGACAGCGCCTGGCGCAGCTTGAGCTCCCGCCCGGTGGTTGAGACCAGTTCCAGCTCGGCACCGGCAAGGTCAGGCGTAGAGGGGAGAAGGTGTAGCAAGGGGAGCCCGGTGGGAACGATCACCTGTGCCGGTGCCACATCGTTGATCAGGACATCGTAGATCGATTCTTCAAGAGAGGCCTTGTCGATCCCGACGCCGCTCCCCGCATTGCCCTGCGGATCTATATCCACGAGCAGCGTCCGCTTTTCTGCCGCGGCCAGCGAAGCTGCCAGGTTTACGGCGGTGGTGGTTTTTCCCACCCCACCCTTCTGATTGGCTATGCAGAGAATTTTGGCCATGGATGATCGAACATAATGGAATTATCTATGGAATTTGAGCATGACTAGGCTGCGAACGGTGCACTGTAGCATACTCCTCCCTGGATGAAAAGGGTGTTTTTCCCCTCATAAATTCACCCGGCAAAGCCGGGCCGATCATTCGGCAGGCGCCCCCGAAACGGTGGGGAACGGCCCGCCCGCAACGACGGTCATCGAGAATCGGGCTTCCTTGCACATCCCTTGCCGGCGGGTATACTGTCCTGATATGCCCGTTGGTGGAGGTCTGCATGTCCATTTTCAGCTCGTTGCGGCTCAATGCCAAGTTCAACATCATCCTGGCATCGATCTTCATCGCCATTCTCGTGTCCAACGCCATCGACGACTATCTGCGGCAGCAATCACTCATTCTGCGTGATGCCATAGATTATTCCCGCACCATGGCCCGCCAGATCATCGAAACCCGAACCTACCTCTCCGACGTGCTCAAAGGTGAGGCCCGCACCAACCCTGCGCTCATCCCACAGGTTGCAGCAACACAGGTTGCCCTGCGCATCAGCAAGGACAGCAAATTCACCATCAGGCAGGTTTCACTCCGTTATCGCAACCCTCATAACAGTCCCGACCCCTACGAAGCAGAAGAACTCAAGGCATTCTCCAAGGGTCCGGCCCGCGAGAAACACCAGATTGTCAGGGTGAACGGCCAGAAGGTCCTTCGCTACATGCTGCCGATGATTGCGGAGGAATCGTGCCTTGAATGCCACGGCAATTACGATTCCGCCCCTTCCTACATCCAGCAGCGCTTTCCGCGCGGACATTTCTCCTATAACTACCATGTCGGAGAGGTCATCGGCGCGGTTTCCGTATCGATCCCCATGTCCGAGCTCTACCGGACCATCGGCCGCAACCTCCTGAGCGACATCCTCTTCAGTGGCGGACTGGTCTTCCTCATCATCATCCTCCTCGGCAGCCTGATCAGACGCACCATCATCAGCCCGGTTCTGCGCCTTTCGGATTCCATAAATCAGGTCACCCTGACCGGCAGCTTCGACCAACGGCTGCAGGCCGCCACAAAGGACGAGATCGGTCAGCTCATTACCGCCTTCAACGCCATGATGGAGGAGATGGAGCAGCGGACCCTCCAGCGCCAGGAATCGGAAGAACGCTACAGGAACATGATCGAAATGGCCCAGTCCGCCATCGTGACCTTCCTGGGGGACGGCAAGATCGTCATTGCCAACCGGGCAGCCGAACGGCTTTTCGGCCTTCCCACCTCGGATCTCCTCGGGATCAGCTTCTACGACTTCCTGATCCAGGGGAACCAACTGCGCCAGGAGATCGACCAACGGGCCGATATGGACACGGCGTGGAGCGGCGAGGTCGTCCCCTATGTCTTCAAGGACATCCGCGGCCATCGCACGGCTGTGGAACTGGCGCTCTCGGCCACGCTCAGTGCCGGGCATCGCATGTTCACGGTCATCATCCGCGAAACCGGCAATGTGCGGTAACAGCTCCGATTTCTCATTCCAGCTGCCGTGCAATTACTGTTGCCAACCTGCCGTCACTCCTTTAGAATAGGTCCGTTTTGACGGTCCCAGCCAGGAGTGCCATGTTCAACGTTCTTCTCATATCCGACCAGCCGCGGCTGCACACCATCGTGTCGTCCGCCTGCGACCTGCAGGAGGGGACCTTCCGGATTGCTACCAGCCTCAACCAGGGATTGCAGGAGATCGGCAGGGATCTCCCCGATATCCTTTTCCTTCAGAACCGCCTATCAGGATTATCCGGGTCGATCCTCGTCCGCCATGTGCGGAGTCAGCTCAATGCTGCCACGCGCCTCGTACTCTTTACCGACGGCGGTGCGGACACCCCGCGTAGCGAAACGTCTGGCGATATCGAACTGGACGTCTCCGTTTCCGACACGGAGCTGTCCGACGCCATCTGCGAGATCATTGCCGACCAGATTGCCGCATTGGGGCAGGCCGGAGCGGAAGAGCCGCCGCAAACAGACGCAGCAGCTGTCGCGATCACATATCCGCCACCGGTTGCAGATGCAGATGTCGACAGCGTCATCCTTTCTACGGCACGACCCGTTTCCGGGGCCGGCACCGGATTCATGAACGACGAAACCAGACACGCCCAGGAGCCAGAACCCATTGACGATCCGCTCCCCCGGCAGGCAACGATCCTTTCCAGCAGCCCCCCCCCGATTCAATGGGAAAAGAAACGCGTCAAGGTGGCTTTTGCGATCATTGCCGCCGCATCTATCCTGGGATCGGGCGCTTTCCTCCTGGTCAGGCAGTCGGCCCAGCCCATACCCACTGCTGCGCCGTCTTCGAGCAAGGCAGCCGTCCGCCCAACCCCGCCCCCGCCCATGGCGGCTCCGATGGGGGCACCGTCGGCTCCACTCCCATCTTTCATACCTGTCCAGGCCCGCGATGCCGGATACTCCGCAGCAAACCCCGGCTGGGAGCGTTACACCAGCAGTGCGCGGGAGTACAAGATCTTCCGGGAACAGGGTGCCATGAAAGCGCTGCAGGTGCTTGATCGACGTAACGCCGGGATCGACCCGGCATTTTTCACCTCGGTGCTGCAGAATCTGGCGAAAGTCAGCGATTACCGTCTAGAATCCAGGGAAACCAAGGGAGAATTCCTCATGAAACGAGGGCGGCTCACCCCAACATCCCATGTAATTCTCTATAAAAGCAGATCGGACAAGACGCTGCATGCATTTGTCATCTATTTCGACGATGCGAGCACAGCTCCGTCTGACCGCAAGGGATTGCCATGACCAGAGATGCCCGACAGATCGGAAGATGGGGATGCTTTATCATGACTTTGGTAACATCCGGAACCCTGGCGTGGGCTGGCGGCCCAGCCCCCTATGAGATCAACATCAGGGATCTGGAAAGGCTGCGCAGCGGCGGGACAAAGGCGCGGAAAGTAAAGCCGGCCAAGCGGGCAACTGCAGCCAAACAGGCTCCAGCCGAACACCGCGACGAAACGCAACCCGCTGCCACAGACAGCTTCAGCATCTACACCGTGAAACCCGACGACAACCTCTTCAAGATTCTCATGCGCGACTTCGGCATGTCGAACCGCCAGGCAGAACTGTTGATTCCCGACGTCATGCGGGAAAACGGCCTATCGAGCAGCACCCGTCTCACCATCGGGCAGAAACTGCGCATTCCCCGGCAACACAGGAAATCATCTGCTCACAAGGCGCACAAGAGCCCACATCCCCCGCAGGCGGCAGAAACTGCAGAAGCCGAAACACCGGTTACAGCGCCTGAGCCCAGCAAAGAGGAGATCGCCTCTGTCGCGGAGAAACCGGCAGTGCCTGAACCGACCCCGGCAGCGGCAGAGCAGCCTGGTGCAACCGTGCACCCGATCACCAGCAGCGATCCCGACCAGATCGTGGACGGCATCCTTACCGCTCTCTCCCTGCCCTGGAGCCGGGATCGGGTCATTGAAGGGACTACCGGCCCCAAAGACGGCGAGCGGTTCAGCATCAAGGTGGATTGCTACGTGGAGAAAGAGGGAAAACGCTTCATCCTGACACGGGGAAAACAGGACCCCTTTGCCTATACCATGCTGCGACTCCTGGCAATGGCCGGCTACACCATCATCGAGCTGAACCGGGATGGGGGGTTTGCCTCCCTTGCCACACAGATCCTGACGGGATTGGAACTCCCCTACACCTCCGGCACGTTCCGGTTCATGCTGGCCGGAGGGGAGAACGGTGCTCGCGAGATGACCGGCTTCCTGACGTCACTGCCGCAGAAGCGGACCCAGGTCTTTCTCACCGACACCCCCCTGGATGCCATCGCCGTGGAACAGCTCGGTCACAGCAGCATCGAAGCGATAACGGTTCCTGAACCGGCGGTTCAGGAACCTGCTGCTCCGGCACCTGCCGAATAAGGCCACCTTGCTGCGCAGGGCAATCCTCTGTTCGGGACCTCCCTTGCAACATTCTGAAAACTACAGTCTGAACACAAAAAGGGCGATCATCCGATCGCCCTTTTTGTGTTGTCATATCTTGCCGGCAGCTAGTAGGTGTTACCCAACTGATCCTGGTAGCGGAGCAGGTTTTTCACCTGCAGGTTGGTGCCGACGGCGACACCGGACTTGACCCGGATGGAGACCCGCGCCCCCTTCTTCTCCCCGGCGCCCAGTTCTTCGAACTTCCAGGCATATTCACCGGCTCTCCCCCGGCTCACGGCCGGATCAGATGCCACCAGCTCGAGCGCCTCGGGAAGAATGGTCTGCAGCTCCACAACCCGTGCAATGCTCGAGCCGCGATTGATGCAGGTGAGATCGAAGGTTGCCACCTCGCCCGGCCGGAGCCTGCCTCCCCTGCCCGTCATGGCCAGCTCGACCAGCGGTCGGGAATAGGCGATCTTCAGATTAACCAGCGCGCTCTTGCTCCGCACACTTTCCGGCTCAAAGGCAACGCTCATCGGCATAACGGAACCGTCGCTCTCGCTGGACGGCGTCTTCAGCTCGAATACCACGTATGCCTCTTCGCGGGGGGCCAGCGGCCCGACATGATTGATCACCGGCTCGTTGGGCTGGCGGATCCCATCGCGGTTCAGGTCCTGGTAGACGGTATAGGAGAGACTGTCCGGCATGGTCGGCCGGATGGTGAAATCCTCGCGCTGGTTGCCGGTATTCGTAACGATGAAGGGAATGGTGACGGTCTGGCCGGGAATCACCACCAGCCGCTCTGCCGTGGTGCGGGCCGTGACGCCGCTGATGCCGGCAACCTGAGCCAGGGCGGAGACGAACGAATCAGAGGTTTCAAGCTCGTTGTTGATCAGGTCTCCGCGCAGGAACAGTTCCTGGCGCGCAATCGCCTCGTCCTTGAGCTGGAACGTAACCGTCAGCTCGCGGCTCTCCCCCGACTCCAGCTTGATGCCGTCGAGCACCAACGCAGCCTTCATCTCCTGCTTGAATCCGGCCTTGATGAAATCCACCGCCTCATACAGCGGAGGGTAGTTCAAGCGGAGCATCACGCCGCTGGCAGGGGCGGAACCGATGTTGAGCAACGCCACGCGGTAGGTAACCTTCTCGCCGGGAACCACCTCTTTTTTCTCGGTATTGATCACTGCCCGCAAGAGAGGTGCCGATGCGATCAGGGTTACCTGTCGCGACTGGGAGACATCGCGGGCATACTGGGAGGCGAGCTTCACCGGATAGCTGATCTTCTGGCCATCGATGGTGCCGCGGGGGATGGTGAGCGCCATGACACCGCGGAACCGCTCGCCCGGAGCCAGTTGCGGCGTGAGATTTACCGGCACATCAGGTTTCCCCTCGGCGACGAACTGGACGCCATACTCGGCTGGGAAGCCCGATTCGAGATAGAAGCTGTCCGGACCGTTGCCGCGGTTGAGCACCTCAAAGGGAACCATGAGCCGCCGCCCCACCGGGAAGGCCTGGCCGGCAGTCGCCACGGTGAATTCGACATCCGCAAACTGCCCGACTTCGAGGGTAAGGACCTGGGCGGTTGCTGGGGGTTCTTTTATGCGTGCAGCAGCCCTGACAGGCCCGGCAGGATAATCCACACCCATGGCCTTCAGCTTGGAAGATGCGGCCTCGGCAGCACTGCTCGCCGGAGCGCGGTCAATGATGGCCTTATACTCGGCAATCGTCTTCTCACGGGCTGTTTCGGCCCGCTGCACACCCTTGCGCTTGCCGGATGCCGCCTTGGCTGCTGCCCGTTTATCCTCGGCAACCCGCTTCTGCTCGGCTGCCGCCTTTTTCTCGGCCAGGCGCTTCTGTTCCGCTTCCGCCTGCTGGCGGGCATGGCGCTCGTCCTCGGCCTTGCGGGCGGCACGACGCTCCTGTGCAGCCTTTTCAGCTGCAGCTTTTTCCGTCTCGGCTTTTTCCATGGCCAGGCGGTTCTGTTCCGCATTGGCCTTAGCTTGCGCGAGCCGCTCGGCCGCAGCCTTTTCCCGCGCCAGGCGTTCTGCTTCCGCCTTGTCCCTGGCTGCCTGCTCAAGAGCGAGCCGTTCACGTTCAGCCTTTTCCTTGGCGGACTTCTCGGCTTCCGCCTTTTCCGCGGCCAGACGTTTGCGCTCCTCTAAAGCCTTCTGCTTAACAAGCCGCGCGGTCTCGGCTTTCTCTTTTGCCAGCCGCTCGGTTTCCGCTTTTTTCGCGGCAGCCTTCTCGACAGCGAGCTGCTCCTGTTCGGCTTTTTCACGTGCAGCCTGCTCGGCCGCTGCCTTTTTGGCTGCCAGGCGGTCCTGCTCCTCTGCAGCCTTCTCCTTGGCCAGCCGCTCGGCTTCGGCTTTCTCTTTTGCCAGCCGCTCGGCTTCCGCCTTTTTCTCAGCGGCCTTCTCGGCAGCCAGACGCTCGCTCTCGGCCTTTTTCCGGGCAGCCTTCTCGGCAGCTGCCACGCGACGCGATTCTTCTTCGGCCTTGGCCGCAGCAACCTTCTCGGCCTCCGCCTTTTCAGAGGCAAGCCGCTCCTCTTCAGCCTGTGCCTTCTCCTTGGCCAACCGCTCGCTCTCGGCCTTATCCCCGGCAACGCGGGACTTCTCATCCTTGGCATAGGCAGTGGCAAGGCCTGCCAGTTCATCCTCTACCGTCCCCTTCAGGGGGCTTTCGGGATACTCGCGGAAAAACTGGGCCATGTACCTGGCCGCATCCTGCCGGTTCCCCGCCTTGAAGTTGGCCCGCGCAAGCCAGAACAGGGCCATGTCGCGCAGCTGCGTATCCGGATACTTCTGCAGCACCTGGGACATCTTCTCGATGGAGGTCTGGTAATCCTTTTTCTGATAGGCATTGAAGCCGGCGATGAATATCTGGGAATCCTGTGAATCAAGGGCAAACGAGGGAGGGACTGCAAGAAAGAGACACAAGACAATAAGCCCGAGGAGGTATCTGGTCGCTATGGTCCGGATGCTTGATCGAAATGCCACTGGCGTGCTCTTTCCCGGCTTAATGTCTGGATCTGGAATCTGACGAAAAATATCACCATCCCCAAGGGTTGTCAATGAAGAATGCCTGGCTTTGGCCCCTCTTCGAACGCCTGATCCGCGCTCTTCCGCTCCGGCAGCCGATTGCATACCGGCCGGCGCAGGAGTATACTCTCGCCATGATCAGCGCCGACCGCATCAAAGCCATCTCTACCGCACCGGGCGTCTACCTGATGAAGGGAGCCCAGGGGACCGTTCTCTATGTCGGCAAAGCGAGAAACCTCCGCCAGCGCGTCCGCTCATATTTCGGTCCGGCACGCGATTCCCGCTACCAGATCCGCTTTCTGCTGGAACAGGTGACAGACCTGGAAATCATCGTCACCGACACGGAAAAAGAGGCGCTGATCCTGGAAAACACCCTTATCAAACAGCACCGCCCCAAGTACAACATAAATCTCCGCGACGACAAGACCTATTTTTCGCTCCGGTTGAACAGCGACGAAGAATTTCCCCGCCTTACCGTGGTCAGGAAGGTGGCCAAGGACGGAGCCGACTATTTCGGCCCATATGCCTCGGCTTCCGCCGCCCGTGCCGTGGTCAAGCAGCTCTATCGGCTCTTTCCGCTGCGCCATTACCCGCTGGAAACCTGTCGCCGGCGGCGGCGCCCCTGCCTGTTCTACCAGATCAGGCAGTGCTCGGCCCCCTGCCACGGCCTGATTTCCCGCGATGAATACCAGCGCCTGGTTGACGGCGTCGCCCTGTTCCTGTCCGGTCGCAGCCGGGATCTGGTCAAGTCGTTTCAGCAGTCCATGTCCGAGGCCGCAGCAGGCCAGCGCTATGAGGAGGCAGCACGCTATCGCGACCTTCTGCGCGACATACAGGTCACCCTGGAGCGTCAGAAGATGGTCACCCAGGGTGGCGATCTGGATGTCGTCGGCCTGCACAGCGAACAGTCGCTGCTGGTGGTCGTCCTCCTCTTTATTCGGGGCGGAACCGTTACCGGCAGCCGCAGCTATCATTTCTCCTGGGAACTGGACCTGGCCGAGGCCGTGGCATCATTCCTGGCCGAATACTACAGCCAGGAGGTTACCATCCCCGACGAGGTACTGCTCCCCCTGGCGCTCCCCGAGGGGGGCGGCCTTGCGGAGCTGCTCTCCGAACGCCGGGGACGCAAGGTGCTGCTCACCACCCCGCGACGCGGCATCAAGGCGGAACTGGTCGAGCTTGCCGCGAAAAACGCCATGACCGCTGCCAGGGAGTACCTGCGAGGTACTGAGGACGCAAACACCATTCTTGAGGAACTGGCGTCACGTCTCCACCTTTCCCGCCTCCCCCATCGCATTGAATGCTACGACATCTCGAACTTTCAGGGGGGGCATGCAGTCGGCAGTCGGGTCACCTTCGTGGGGGGGAAACCGGACACCTCGCTGTATCGCCGCTACCGGATCAGGACCGTCACCCAGTCCGACGATTTTGCCATGCTTGCCGAGGTGCTGAGCCGCAGGATACGCAGCAGCGACGAAGATCCGCTTCCCGACCTCATTATCGTCGACGGCGGCCTCGGCCAGTTGAACATCCTGGTCCACCTTCTGGAATCATTGGGGATTTCCGGGATTGAAGCAGCGGGGCTTGCCAAAAGCCGGGTCCGCCCCGCGCCGGGGCAGGCCGACGTGGTGCGTAGCGCAGAGCGGGTCTTTCGGCCGGGCCGCAAAAATCCCATCGTCCTTCGCCAGAACTCGCCGCCGCTGCTCCTTCTGGCGCGGATTCGGGACGAGGCGCACCGTTTCGCCGTCAGTTACCACCAGAAGCTGCGTGAGCGAGAGAGCAGCCGTTCGCTCCTGCAAGAAGTGCCGGGTGTCGGCCCGAAGCTGAGCAGGGTACTGCTCCGCCACTTCGGCAGCCTGGCCGAGGTGCGTAGCGCCACCATCGAACAGATTTCCGCAGTCGGCGGGATTACCCGCACGGTGGCAGAAGCCGTCAGCGCCGCACTTGACAGGCAGCACTCCATGGAAGAGACGCCCGAAACCGAATGACATCTTGGCTTGGCAGATCTTTCTGCTATACTGCGCAGCTGATACCTACACCAAGGAGCCGACACCATGCCCATCAATAAGTCACGCATCGTATCCTGGCTCGTAGGATTCGTTGTCCTCGCAATCGGACTCTTTGCGCTCTATACCTGGTTCTCCCTGACCTGGAGCTATTCCAAAGGCGACCGGACCGGCTATGTCCAGAAATTCTCCCACAAGGGATGGCTCTGCAAAACCTGGGAGGGAGAGCTCACCATGCTTCCCATGCCGGGCATGCTCCCGGAAAAGTTTCCTTTCAGCGTCAGGAGCCAGGCGTTGGCCACGGCGATCAACCAGTCCATGGGCAAAAAGGTGGTGCTGACCTACGAACAGCACAAAGGAGTCCCCACCCCCTGCTTCGGCGAATCCGAATATTACGTCACCGCAGTCAGGGTGGCTGAGTGAACGGGAGTGTCACGGAATCCGTGACGCCGCTCCGCGTCCGCTTGGCCGGTCTGCTGGCCATGCTGAACGCCCTTCTTGCCATCCCCTGGTTCATCCTCACCATCTACCTTGCCGAGAAGAGCGACCCCTGGACAAAGCTGGCAGAGGTCTCCATGATGCTGCTCAGCACCATTCTGTTCGTCTACATCATTGTCACCCTCCGCATCCTGGTGAACAGGCGCTACACCTTTCACGCCGCAGACCAGCTCATCCTCTGGCAGATCAAGCTCAATATCATTGCCCTTGCAGTCAGCCTCGTCGGCATCGCACTCCCCGATATCGCTTCTACGGCAAACATCCTGGCTCTTGTCCTTGTCGTCCCCATGGGGATCCTGCAGCTGATGTTCGGCCAGCGGCTCCTGCATCTCCCGGCTGACCTGAACGGACTCCTCCGCCCCTACTGCTACCTGAACATGGCCGCAGGTTTCTGTCTGGCCTCCATAGTCCTGATCCCCCTGGGCATCCTGGCCGGTGCGATCTCGGACATCATGCTCGGCACCATCTTTTTCCAGGCGCTCCCCACCAGGCCAATGATCGATACCGAGGCATGACACCGATTTTTGTGCCGACCAATTGAAGTAAGGAGGAACAACGATGGTAACGCAAGATCAAATCGACGCTTTTTTCCGCTCAGCGGCCTTCGGCGTGGTCGGCGCCTCTTCAGACCGCCACAAGTACGGCAACAAGGTGCTGCGCTGCTACCAGCAAAGCGGGCGAAAGGCCGTACCGGTAAACCCACGCGAAACGGAAATCGAGGGAATTGCCTGTGTTGCAGGTGTCGCGGATCTGCCGGACGAGGTGAAGAGCATTTCGGTTATCACCCCGCCACAGGTGACGGAACGGGTGGTGGAAGAGGCCATCGCCAGGGGGATCACGGCCATCTGGATGCAACCGGGAGCGGAGAGCCCCAAGGCAGTCCAGCGATGCCGGGAAGGCGGCATCAATGTCATTGCCGATGGAAGCTGCATCCTGGTGGTTGCGGGATATCGGGACCACTGACCTCTCCCTTGCCCGAAAAACGCAAAACGGCCCGTGCAGAAGCTTCTGCACGGGCCGTCTCAGTCTGGGCTGACCAGAGAGCGCCTATCTCCCTTTTTTCAGATCGATCAGAATCAGCTTGGCCACTGCCTTCAGGGTTTCGAAGACCCCTTCGCCGGTGGTGGCGCACGCCTCGAACTCGGGGACACCGGTAGGATTCAACTCGCGCCGCAACTCGTCCACGGTAACCGCGGTCGGCAGGTCGCGCTTGTTGTACTGAACCACATAGGGGAGCTTGTCAAGGTCGTAACCCTGCTCGTTGAGATTGATGCGCAGGTTGTCCAGCGACTCCACATTGGCATCCATCCGCTCTTCCTGGGAGTCGGCAACAAAGACGACGCCGTCGACCCCTTTGAGGATCAGCTTCCTGGACGCATCGTAGAATACCTGGCCAGGAACCGTGTAGAGATGGAAGCGGGTCTTGAAGCCGCGGATCTCCCCCAGCGCCAGGGGGAGGAAATCAAAGAACAGGGTCCGTTCCGTTTCGGTGGCAAGGGAGATCATCTTCCCTTTCGCCTCGGGAGCGGTCTTCTGATAGACATACTGGAGGTTGGTGGTTTTGCCGCAGAGGCCGGGACCGTAGTAGACGATCTTGCAGTTGATCTCCCGGGAAGCATAGTTGATGAAGGACATCGAGCTTACCCCTCTGAGTTATCGGAACAGATTGTCAATGTCATCGTCAGTGATCTCGGCAAAGGGGAATTCGGTATCACCGCTCCGCTCGCGTTCTTCGGCCTTCTCCATGAGTTTGGCGAAGATGGTGGTCAGCTCGTCCGAGGCCTTCTTGACCCGCAGACGGACCAGGCCGAGTGACGAACGGTTGTCGAAGAGGACAACCAGGATGACCCGGCCGCCAACAATGGAGATATGGAGGTTGTCCTTCTCTCCCTCGTGAAAAAGGATGGAGAATTCTTTTTCGCCGATCAGCTTGGCCAGCCCGCCGGTAGCGGCGATATTGCCGGCTGTCAGCGATGCCAGGGATGTGGTATCGAACCGTTCAACCTCACCGACCCCGGCAATCAGTTGACCATTCTTGTCCACAAGAAAGATCACCTTGGAATTGGCTTCCCGCAGCAGCTTCTCGATCACTGCCTGGATCTGCTTGAACTCCTCGTCGTACATCACCAACTGAGGATCGGCCATCCACAACTCCTTGCACCGCGGGAAGATATGCCAGACGCTCGTTTATAGCAGAATTATAACCACCCATCAACAAATTTCAATGGTTGCCCACAAGCGAAAGAGCCCCGGCAGAACTCTGCCGGGGCTCTTTCGCTCCATGTCAGGAACAATTACTTTTCGCAGGCGTCATCGTAATTGAGTGCCGCCAGCTTCTGGTAGTAGCCGAAGTGGGCCTTAGACCATGCGGCTGCCTTCTTCATCAGTTCGTCATACCCTTTCGGGTTGTTCTTCTTCAACACGCGGTAGCGGTTCTCGCTGGTGGCGTACTCGTTGAATTCAATGCTCGGCACCTTGCTGTCGAGCTGCAGCGGGTTCTTGCACTCCGCCACCAGGGCCGGGTTGTAGCGGTACAGCGGCCAGTAACCAGAATTGACGGCGCGCTTCTGGGCATCGATGCCGGCGGTCATGTCGATACCGTGGGCAATGCAGTGTGAGTAGGCAATGATCAGCGACGGTCCGTCGTAGGCCTCGGCCTCGATGAGGGCCTTGATGCACTGAGCCGGATTGGCCAGTGACACTGCGGCAACATAGACCGAACCGTAGGCCATGGCCATCATCCCCAGGTCCTTCTTGGAGACGGGCTTGCCGCCTGCGGCGAACTGGGCCACCGCGCCGAGCGGGGTCGACTTGGAGGCCTGGCCGCCGGTGTTGGAGTAAACCTCGGTATCCAGAACCAGCAGGTTGATGTTCTTGCCGGAGGCGATGACATGGTCGAGACCGCCGTAACCGATGTCATAGGCCCAACCGTCGCCGCCGATGCACCAGACCGACTTCTTGACCAGGTAATCGGCCACGGTCAGGAGCCGCTTGGCGTCTGCTTCGGGGCAGCTGGCCAGGGCCTTCTTCAACTCGGCAACCCTGTTGCGCTGCGCTTCGATCCCTGCCTGGGTCGACTGGTCCGCCCCCTTGATTTCGTTCATGAGGGGAACCGCGGTCTTGCAGGATGAACAGGAGCAGGACGAGGAGAGCTTGTCGATCAGCTCGGTCGCCATGACACTGAACTTGTCCACTGCCAGGCGCATGCCGTAGCCAAACTCGGCGTTGTCCTCGAACAGCGAGTTGGACCATGCCGGCCCGAGGCCGTCTGCCCGCTTGGCATACGGGGTGGTGGGCAGGTTACCGCCGTAGATGGAGGAACAGCCAGTGGCGTTGGCAATGAGGGTCCGGTCGCCAAAAAGCTGGGTGAGGAGCTTGAGGTACGGGGTCTCGCCGCAGCCGGCGCAGGCACCGGAAAATTCGAAGAGCGGACGAACCAGCTGCGAACCGCGAACCGTGTCCAGCTTGGCAACGGTCGAATCGACATCGGGCAGGGCGAGGAAGAATTCCCAGTTCTCGGCTTCCGGAGCACGCAGCGGCGGCTGGAATGCCATGTTGATCGCCTTGTGATTCGGGTCTTCCTTGCTCTTGGCCGGACAGTTGTGGACGCAGGCGCCACAGCCGGTGCAGTCTTCGGGGGCAACCTGGATGGTCAGCTTCTGCCCCTTGAACTCGGGGATCTTGCAGTCGACCGACTTGAAGGTCTTGGGTGCGCCGGCAAGGGCCGCTTCAGGGTATGCCTTCATCCGGATGACGGCGTGGGGGCAGACGAAGGAGCAGATGCCGCACTGGATGCAGAGCTGCTCGTCCCATACCGGGATGTCGACGGCGATGTTCCGCTTTTCGAACTGGGCGGTCGCAGTCGGGAAGGTACCGTCAGCCGGCATCCTGGAAACCGGCACATCGTCGCCGAGACCGGCAATAATCGGCGCTGTGGTATCCTGCACGAACTGGGGAGCCTTTGCGCTGACAACGGGCGGCTTCTTGATGGTGCTGGTGGCGGTTGCAGGAACCTTGACCTCGAAGAAGTTGTTCAGGCCGGCCTCAACTGCCTTGTAGTTCATCTCGACGACCTTCTCGCCGCTCTTGCCGTAGGTTTTCTTGATGGCATCCTTGATCTCGGCCACGGCCTGATCCAGCGGGATGATATTGGAGATCTTGAAGAAGGCGGTCTGCATGATCACGTTGATGCGGGGTCCGAGACCGATCTCGTTGCCGAGACGCACGCCGTCGATGACGTAGAACTTGAGGTTCTTGTCGATGATGGTCTGCTGTACGTCGGCCGGGATTTTATCCCAGATTTCATTCTGATCGAAGGGGGCGTTGAGCAGGAACGTTGCCCCTTTCTTTGCCTTGGCCAGCATGTCGTATTTCTCGACAAAGGCGAAGTTGTGGCAGGCGACGAAGTCGGCCTCCTGCACCAGATAAGGTGCGCGGATGTACTTTTTGCCGAAACGGAGGTGCGACGTGGTCATGGAGCCGGCCTTCTTGGAGTCATAGACGAAGTAGGCCTGGGCATTGTTGTCGGTCATCTCGCCGATGATCTTGATGGAGTTCTTGTTGGCGCCGACGGTGCCGTCGGAGCCCAGCCCGAAGAACATGGCCTGGTAGGCACCTTCCATCGGGTTGAAGAATGTCGGGTCGAAGTCGAGGCTGCAGCCGGTGACGTCTTCGGTGATGCCGGCAACGAAGTTCCTCTTCGGCTTGGCAGCGTCCAGGTTGTCGAACACGGCCTTGACGTGGGCCGGGGTGAACTCCTTGGATCCGAGGCCGTAGCGGCCGCCGACGATGAGCGGATAGCCGTCGAACTGGATCTTGCCGTCGGCCATGGCCTCGCCGATGGCGGTGCGGACATCCAGGTAGAGCGGCTCGCCAAGGGCGCCCGGCTCTTTGGTCCGGTCGAGCACGGCAATCTTCTTGACAGTCTTCGGCAGGGCGGCGATGAAGGCGTCCAGCGGAAAGGGGCGATAGAGGTGAACCTTGACGACACCGATCTTCGCACCCTTGGAATTCAGGTGCTCAACGGTTTCCTGAACGGTATCCGCACCGGACCCCATGATGACGATCACTTTCTCGGCATCGGGAGCGCCGACATAATCGATCAGCTTGTACTGGCGGCCGGTCAGCTTCGCGAACTTGTTCATCTCCTGTTCGACGATCTCGATGCACTTGGGATAGAACGGGTTGACCGTCTCGCGCCCCTGGAAGTAGACATCGGGGTTCTGAGCGGTACCGCGCATGACCGGATGATCCGGGGAGAGGCCGCGGGCCTTGTGGGCAGCGACCAGCTCATCGTCCATCATGGCGCGCATATCGTCAAAGGTCAGCTCTTCCACCTTCAGGACTTCGTGGGAGGTGCGGAAGCCGTCGAAGAAGTGGAGGAACGGCACCCTGGAACGCAGGGTGGCTGCCTGGGCGATCAGGGCGAAGTCCATGACCTCCTGTGAGTTGTTGGAGGCGAGCATGGCCCAGCCGGTGGAACGGCAGGACATGACGTCGGAATGGTCGCCGAAGATGGAAAGGGCCTGGGCGGCAATGGCGCGGGCAGAAACATGGAAGACCGTGGAGGTCAGTTCTCCGGCGATCTTGAACATGTTGGGGATCATCAGCAGGAGCCCCTGGCTGGCAGTAAAGGTCGTGGTCAACGCCCCGGCCTGGAGGGCACCGTGCACCGCACCGGATGCTCCCCCTTCCGATTGCATCTCGACCACGGACGGGATCGAACCCCAGATGTTTTTCTCGCCCATGGCGCTCTTCATGTCGGAAATTTCACCCATGACCGACGACGGAGTGATGGGATAGATGGCGATCACCTCGTTGGTGGCATGGGCCACATGTGCAGCCGCGGTGTTGCCGTCGATGGTTACCATTTTACGACTCATGTAGACTCCTCCTGTTTCTCCTTTTGGTAAAGCGGAACGCTTTTCTATGCAGCCGTTCACACCTAATACTCAGATCGACCTTCAACAGCTCGCTGCACTGTCGCGGCATCGATATATTCGATATCGCTTCCCAGCGGAATCCCGTGGGCAAGGCGGGTGACCCTGATCCCCAGCTCCTTGATCGCACGGCTCAGGTAGAGGGCGGTTGCTTCTCCCTCGACCGTAAAGTTCGTTGCCAGGAGTACTTCCTTTGTCCGCCCCTGCCGAAGCCGCTCCAGCAGCTCGGCGATGCGGAGCTGCGACGGGGTAATCCCGGAAAGCGGCGAAAGAGCCCCCTGCAAAACATGGTATCGGCCACGGAACGAGTGACTTCGTTCAATGGCCAGCATGTCCTGGGGCTCTTCCACTACGCAGATAACCGTATCGTCCCGGTCGCCCGTACATATCCCGCAGGGGTCGGCCTCGGTGATACCGAAACAGACCGAACAGAAGCGGACGCTGGCACTGACCAGGCGCAGACTCTCCGCCAGATCGTGCATCTGTCCGGGGGACTTCAGAAGATGAAAAGCAAGCCGCAAGGCGGTCTTTTCTCCGACGCCCGGCAGCTTTTTTAGTTCTGATAAAAGTTTCCCGAATGACGTTGAAAAATGTAGCATATTTTCACCAAAGGTAAAACAATTTTTTATAATAAGTTTTAGTAAAAAAATTTACCCATGATAAAACAGCCTAACATGCCGCTATCATTTGCTATTTTTATTAAAAAACCTGTCGAATTGGTGCCTGGTCGGAACGGAGTGAAGAGCCGGGACAGAAAATGTCCCGGCGTTGTGCATCTCGGGGGAAGACAGGCGGAGGTGGGGCAATTTTTATCCTCGCTAAAACATACCCGGAATATTGAGGCCTCCGGTCACCTTGCTCATCTGCTCCGCCATCTCGGCCTGGACCTTTGCCAACGCCTCGTTGACAGCCGCTTTCACCATATCCTGCAACATTTCAACGTCTTCCGGATCAACCGCATCCTTCTGGATGGTCAGGGAGAGGATCTGATTCTTCCCAGTCACCACGGCGGTAACGGCTCCCCCTCCTGCCGACGCTTCGGCGGTTCTCTGGGCAGCCTCTTCCTGCAGTTTGGCCATCTTCTGCTGCATCATCTGCGCCTGCTTCATGATCTGCGCTAAACCCTTGGACATCCCTGTCGCCTCCTGTCGTGCGTGGTAGTGTCCGGCAGTGATCCCGTTCGCCGCAGGGCAACGGGGACAGCCGACATCATTCCTTCAACTCTTCGATCCTGCCGAGCGAACCGCCGAAAACATTCAGGGCGGCCCGGACCGCTGGATCGGTATGAACCGATTCCTCCAGCTCCCGGCGGCGGTCGGCATCGTCACGGCTTTTTTTTTCCGCAAGACTCATCGGAGCGCCGTCACTTGCGTCGGCAACAGCCACCTTGAGCCTGACAACCGTCTCCACGCCGAAATGGGTCCGGCCGAATGCAGCAAGATCGGCAAGATTCGACGGCGTATTGAGCGCGCTGTACTCGAAAGAGTTCGGCGCAAAGCCGAATTCCAAAAGACCCGGCGCAACAGCAAGCGGGCGGGCATGCTCCAACAGCGAGCCGATCATCGGCTTTTCCCGCTTGACCAGCGCCACGAACCCGGCCCAATCGCAACCCGGCGCCGCAACGGCGGTATCGCCCGGAGCCGGAACAGGAGCCGCGGTCGTTTCAGCAGGCCGGGCAGGAGATGGTTCGCGCACTGCCCGCGCAGGCTCGGCACTTGCGGCATGCCCAGCGGGCTCAGGCCGGCGGGGCGGGGTACGCTGGGCAGCCGGCGCCGAACGCTCCCAGACCGGAGCACCCGAGGCAACGCCTCCCTGGGCGCCGCGGCCGGCAGCCAGGGCATCGAGGCGAGAGAGGATCTCCTGCACGGGAATTGCAGGGGCGAGCATGGCCATTTTGAGCAGCGCCATCTCCAGGACGAGACGGGGGAAGCCGGACTGGTTCAGCTCGCTTTCCGCCTTGAGGAGGATGGCGACGTGCCGCTGCAGGTCTGTCAGCTCCAGACCGGCAGCCTGCCGGACGATCTCGGCCAGCTCGGCCTCGGATAGTTCGGTAAGGTCGGCGATGTCGCCCACGGCGCGGCAGAGGGTCAGGTTCCTGAAATGGTCGATCAACTCCTGGCAGAACTGGCGGATGTTGTAACCGCTGGCATCGACCTGCTTGACGATATCGAGCACGCCCCGGTTGTCCCTGGCAAAGACCGCCTCCGAGGCCGCGACCAGCAGCCGCCGGTCCACCACTCCCAGAAGCGTCATCACATCCTCGTCAGCCACCTCGCTGCCGCAGAAGGCGAGCACCTGGTCGAGGGTGGAGAGCGAATCGCGCATGCTGCCGTCACCCTTCCGGGCGACCACGGTGAGGGCCGTATCGGAGATGGCCACCCCTTCCTGCTCCACGATGCTCCGCAGCCGCGCAACAACGGTGGAGAGGGCTATGCGGCGGAAGTCGAACCGCTGGCAGCGCGACAGGATGGTGATCGGGACCTTATGGGGCTCGGTAGTGGCGAAGATGAACTTGACGTGGGGTGGGGGCTCTTCCAGGGTCTTGAGCAACGCATTGAAGGCGTTGGTGGAGAGCATGTGCACTTCGTCGATGATGAAGATCTTGGACCGCAGGCGCGACGGCAGGTATTTGACGTTTTCCCGCAGTTCGCGGACATCGTCGACGCCGGTGTTGGAGGCGCCATCGATCTCGATCACGTCCACGGCAGTGCCGGCGGTGATCTCCTGGCAGGCCGGGCAGGCGTTGCACGGCTCGGCAGCAGGCCCCTGCTCGCAGGTCAGGGCCTTGGCCAGGATCCTGGCGGCGCTGGTCTTGCCCACCCCGCGGGCACCGGTAAAGAGGAAGGCATGCGCCACCCTCCCCGTTTCGATGGCATTCTGCAGGGTCTGGCTGACGTGCTCCTGTCCGATGAGATCACGGAAGGTCTGCGGACGCCACTTTCTTGCTAGGACAAGGTATGACACGACGATGGCCTCGTTGGGTGCCGAGCGATCAGGTTGGGAGCACGGGCTGGAAAAACTTTGCGGACACGGCTGATAGCTGGGTTACCCCACGGCACACGGAGGCGGTTACTGCCGCTGCTTCCTTCCGGACCTGACGGGGTTCATAACCTTCCATTGCGTGGGACCCAGCTATCAGCCGTATCCGCAAAGAGCTGGACGTGGGCAAGACCTGCCTGTGGGGGCTCCGGCTGACCAGCCTTGGGTGGCACTGAGCGGGACGTTGGGAATAAATCTGGCGGAGAGAGAGGGATTTGAACCCTCGGTACGGTATTAGCGTACACACGATTTCCAATCGTGCTCCTTCAGCCGCTCGGACATCTCTCCGCAGCAACGGACTATAGAATAAAGCTGCCCGGTTTGTAAAGGATTTTATGGCGGGCCAGCCGGACACCCCCTTGATTTTCGGAAAGCGCTGCTTATATTTCCGCCAGAAGCAGCCAACACTCTCGACAGAAGGAGGAGACAAGCAATGGCAAGCTGGGATGTATTCAGAGAACTCGACAGCCTGCGGCGCGAAATGGACGAAGCCCTGCGAGGGGCGGGCATGGGGCGGGTCCTGGTACCTGCCTTTCTGAGCCAGGGGGGGAGCCGGCGCTTTCCCTTGCTGAATCTCACCGAGGATGACAATGCCATTTACGTGGAGGCCCTGATCCCCGGCGTAGATCCGACACGGCTGGACATGACGGCCCTGCGCAACACCCTGACCCTGGCCGGAGAGCGCAAGCCGTTTGCCGGCGAAGGGAACAACCACGTCTGGCACCGCAGCGAACGGGGCAGCGGCAGTTTCTCGCGCACCATCGAGCTCCCCGTGGAGATCGACAGTGACAAGGTATCGGCCACCTGCCAGAACGGGGTCCTGACCGTCACCCTGCCCAAGGCGGCAGCGGCAAAACCGAAGAAGATCGCCATCCAGGCGGCATGAACATGAGCGAAAGGGGGAACCTGAACATGACAAACGATAGATTGACTACCCAGGAGCAGACACCGGCTCCCCGCGAGGAGACCCGCTCGGATGAGCGCTATATCAGGCCGGCAGTGGACATCATCGAAACAGCGGAAGGGATGACCATCCTGGCGGACATGCCGGGGATCGGCAAGGAAGACCTGGAGATCGGCATCGACAAGGGGATTCTGACCATCCAGGGGCAGGTGAAACCGAAGGGGGAAGCCAAAGAGATCTACCGGGAATTCGAACTACACAGCTACTACCGCCAGTTCCAGCTCCCTGAGACCATCGACCCGGACAAGACCAGGGCGGAGTTCGTCCAGGGGGTGCTTGCCCTGCACCTGGCCAAGCTGGAAGCGCTCAAGCCCCGCAAGATCGAAGTACAGGTGCAATGATGTCCGGTGCAGCGAGAGGCCGTGCAGCGCGGCGGCCTCTCATGCGCTACTCCGCCCCCGGAGTCTCGCCGCAGCCGGGATCGACATCGTCCCATTCCTTGCGCCCGGCATAGCCCCGCCCCCGACACCCCCCCCGGCAGTCGGCCTGTCGCCCACAACCGCTACACGCCTCAGGCAGCGCCAGAATCCGCCGGCGCACCTCCTGCTTTTTCCCTGAAGCGACGATCTCGCGCCACGACTGCGTTAAAAGGCTGCCGAGCCGGACCGGCATGGCCGGGCAGGGGTAGACGTCCCCCAACGGATCGACATAGAGCATGGTATTGGCGGCCTGGCAGACCCCATCGGGAAACGGGACCCGCGGATGGAAGATCCTCCAGAGAAAGGGATCGTGGATGGTTACCGAAAGGGCTTCCAGAGAGCATGCCGCAGCCAGTCGCCCGGAGAGTTCCGCCTGCTCCTGCCGGTCGAGACAGAGCGGGTCCTCTCCCGTAACCAGCCGCTCCATGGGCAGCACCAGCTCGACGCGGTGCCGCTCGCACCATGCCGCCACCGTCGGCAGATCGGCCAGATTCTCCCGGCCCACCCGGAAGGAGACTCCGCCAGGCTTGTCGCTTCGTGCCAGGAGCGCGGTGCCGGCCTCCTCCACCTCGCCGGCATGGGCGCAGTCCACCAGGAGTTTCTGAGCCTTTCCCGCTTCAGGGAGGGCAAGCGCCTGCTGCAGGGCCTTGGCGGAAACGGTGAGCGACAGCTGCGGCAGGGAGAGATCCCGCAGCACCAGGAGCGTTGCAGGGCTCAGGGAGGGGCCGAGATCGGTGAGGTTGAGGCTTAGGACCCTGCTGACCGCAACCTGGGCAGAGATGCGGCCGTAGTCGGGGGGAGCAGCGGGAAGTGGGGAGATGTCCCAGTAGAGCCTGATGGGAGAACGGAGCTCCATCCCCGCGTCACTCTTCCCAGCAGTGGGGGTCGGGGGCATTGAAATCGCCGCCGATGGCAAGAGCGCGGGCGCTGCAGCCGCCGAGACATTCATCGTAATGCCCGCAGGAGACGCACTTCCCGGCAGGCTCCTTGTGGCGCAGCTTGCCGAGGACCGGCGAACTCCGCCAGAGTTCGGCCAGGTCGTCGGTGACGACGTTGCCGATGACGATGGGGATGAAGCCGCAGGGGGTGATGTCACCGTTGCTCTTGATGTTGAGGGAGAGCTTGCCGCAAACGCTCCCCTTCACCAGCGAGCCCGCCCCCCCCTTGAGTCCGAGGGAAGCGATGATCGGATCGTCGAAGGAAAGGTCGATACCGACGCCCCGCTCCCGCGCAGCCAGGGCTTCGCGGTAGAACGCGCGCCATTCGCCGGGGTCGAGATCCAGTTCGTCCCGGTTGGCCAGCCCGAGCCCGGCGCACTTGAAGTTATGTACATTGAGCTGTTCCACCCCGTGGCGCAGGGCAAAGGAGACGAGCTCTTCGAGCTGGCCGTGATTGATCCGGCAGATGACCGTAGAGAGGGAGGTGCGGACCCCGGCAGCGGCAAGGTGCCCGAGTGCCGCGCAGGCCCGCTCGTGACTGCCGGGAACGCCGCGGAAGGCATCGTGCACCTCGGGGAGATGGCTGTCGATGCTGATGCCGATCTTGGCAAACCCGGCGTCTTTGAGGGCGCGGGCAGTCGCGGCATCGATCAGGTAGCCGTTGCTGTTCATGGAGACCTGCAGGCCGCTTTCCGCCGCGCACGCGGCGATCTCCAGGAGGTCGGGGCGCAGAAGCGGCTCCCCGCCGCCGAAGTTCACCGCCAGCACCCCTGCCTTGGCCACCCTGGCCAGGGCGGCGCACAGCGTCTCACGGTCGAGTTCCCGGTCGGTGTCGACCCGGCTGTAACAGTGGCGGCAACGGAAGTTGCAGCTGTTGTTCAGCGCCCAGTTGATGGTGAGCGGTGCCTTGACGATCCAGTCATGCATACCGGATGAACCCCTTGCCCGTGAGCTCGGCGAGGAATGCCGTCACATCGGCTCGGAGCACCGCCTCCTCCACCTCGTACTCCTCCAGAAGCCCGGCAACCAGTTCGTCGATGCTCTTCCCCTCGCAGCTCTGCCAGATGTCGGCACCGAGCATGTTCAGGACCAGCATCTGCCCGTTGGCAAAGAGGAGGGCAGTCCCGACCTCTGCCGCATCCTCGCCGCGGTCAAGCCCGGCCATGGCCTCTTCGCGGGCACCTTCCTCCTCGCGCCAGAGCACATCGGGGTTACGCTGGATTTTCTGCATTGGCCTGCTCCTTCATCGTTCATTATACGTCCGACTGTCGTGCGCGAGACATCCCCGCAGCAACCGGTCAGTCGCCCGATGCCATGATCGATGCGATCACCAGGTTTTCCCCGGAGACGTTCCGGATACCGTGATCCTCAAGCGGGGGGACGACAACTATCTGCCCGACCGCGATGGTCTGCGGACGGCCGCCGGAAAGGAATTCGCCCGACCCTTCCATGACCATCCAGATATGGCTGCCATGATGGGTGTGGGTGACGATCTCCTGGCCCGGCTTCATGCAGATCAGGCTGATCCTGGCATGGTCGTCGGACCAGATCGTTTCCTGGTGACGCTTTTCATCGCTGAATTTCTTCAGCTCCTTGACATCGAGTACCTGTGTCTTCATTTTTCCCCCTCGCACGAACATTGATAAGCGGCCGGTACGGCTGCCGCCAAGGCGCATCAGGCCTTATGGACAAGTTTGAGCAGCCTGCCGAGGAGTTCGGCAGACCGGTTGAACAGATTGGAGGCAACGGAGACGGGGAGCTCGCTCCCCTGATCGGCAACCCCGGCGAACTCGACCCCGAACCGGGTAGCGAGACTGTTTGCCCCGGACAGGTCATCGGTCCCGCCGGGCGATTGCCCCGCCACCACGAGCAGCCCCTTGCCCCCGGCGACGAATTGAGAAACCCTCTCCAGCTCGGCCGCCGTGAGCCGGCTTTCCGGGCCGGCCCCGCCGCAGAAGACCCAGAGCTGGCCGGTACGGTCGAGCATCGGTTCGGAGAGCTGCGGCGCAGTGCGCCGGGTCAGCACGCTGACCGAGTAGCCTTCGCGTGCAAGCCGGTCGAGCACCCCCTTGCCCAGGTAGGGGAGGTCGTCGTGCAGCGTGTAGACGAGGATCTGCCTCCCCACTGCGGAACTGTTGTTCTCTTCCAGCCAGCGGGCGATATTGCCGACATAGGCGCGGTTATCATAGAGACCGGCCGACCGCTCCAGGAACCTCTCCCTGCAGCCGTCGAACACCACCCCTCCCTGCCCCTCCAGATCGTTGGTGCAGGTGGCAATGGCATTCTGCCGCGTCGGATCCATGACGATCCTGACCGTGCTGCTCTGCTTCTTGATGACTGCCGACACGCCGCCGGACAGGGATCGGACCCCCCGCAGCAGGTCATTGCCGGTATCGACACCGGGGACGAAGAGTGCGGCCCTGAACCCGTAGGCGATGAGGAGCGTCCCGGTAAGGCAGACAAAGAGATAGAGGAAGAAGACCCGCTTCTTGAACACCGACCAGAAGAGCACCATGGTCGGCATGGCGGTTACCGGCCCGCCGATCATGAATGCCAGGCCGACACCGCCGTCCAGGGTCCCGTCCAGCGAGCTCTTGATGTGGTAGAGGATGCTCGATGCGCTGATCTGGTGCAAAAAGACCGGGACCGACCCGAGGGTGACCCAGACGATGTTCAGGGGGTCGTCCTTGCCGAAAAACCGGTAGATCCACTGGGCGGGCATGTACCGTTCCACGATGGCTCCAATGGCAACGCCGACCAGGATGTACTTGCCTACCGTCCAGACCATCTCAGCCGATTTGGCCAGGAAGACGAGGAAGGTGTTCCCGGTCCTGACAGCAACCCGGTTGCCGAACTTCTGCCGACAGTTGCATCGCAGGCGCTCGTCAGGATAGTCCTCGTCGTGGAAATCCCCCCTGACGACGGCCCCTTCGATAAAGAGGTTTTCTCCCAAGAGCCCCCGCTTCCAGAGGAAGTGGGTGACCAGACCAGCGAATATCCCCATGGAAAAGGCGGACAGGGTCCTGATCACCGTCCACTCCGGGCCAAGGTCGTTCAGCGTCAGGAGATAGGTCGAGGGGCTCAAAAGGGGCGAAGTCACCATGAGCGCCATGACCGGCGCCAGCGGCAGGCCGGCGAACAGCAGGCTCACCGCGGTCGTCAGGGTGCCACAGGCGCACAGCGGCGTGATGATCCCGACAAAGGAAGCCAGGAATACGCTCAGGACCCCGTACTTGCGCAACATCGCCTGCAGTTTGACAGCGATCTTGTAGGTGCGCAGATACCCCGCCAGGAGCACCCCGACGATGAAATAGGGGAATACCTCCCGTAGTTCCGCCAGGATACCGTGTTTGTTGGTGAGAAGATCCCAGACCTCGGCGCCGAGGAGCAGCGGGAACGACCTCGCCTCCCCCTGGTAAGGGGCTGCGTGGCCGCTCGGGCCATAGACCCAGACATGCCAGATGACCAGGGAAATGGAGGCCAGCACCATCCAGACGAGCGCCCGGTTCACCGTCCGCGCCGAGCTGCCATGGATATCGCACTGCGGTGCCCGTCTCATTTCCAGCAATCTACGCAACATGCTGCACGCTCTCCATTCCTCTCACCCCTGTTCCGGAGCCGCGGCAGGTCGGTTCCCACGGCCGGACATCCTCCGGACAAAGGCAAGCACTACCCCCAGCGACGTTATCAGCAGACCGGCAAAGGCGACCTGGCGACCGGGGTCCTTCACGATCTGAATGCCGGCATACAGCCGGCCGGCCTCATCCGAACTGACCCTGGTATTGAAGAACGAGAACCCGTCCCAGTCCAACGGGCTGTTGACCTCGCTCACCCCTTCGGCAAGGAGCTCTCCCCCCCGGCTCAGGCGAAGGGATACCCACATCCGCTTGAGCTTGGGATTCTGGAAGGCCACCAGCTTGAACGTGTAGGGGAACCCCGCGGGGAGATCCGTTTTACCGTCGGTAACGGCCGTACCGACCCGTTGGCCCTTCTGCGACACCGTCAGCCCGAGCTGCCGGCCGGCCGGGTCGAGCCGGTTGACCTGTACCCGGTAACCGCCCAGGTCAAAGCTCTCCCCCGTCTTCAGGGTGAAGAGCCCTTCCTTTTCCCCGTCGTGCAGGACACCCACCTTGACCGGAACCGGGTAGTAATCGGTGTTAATGTCGGTGACCGTCAGGGAGAAGCCCAAGGGAGCATCCTGCTCCAGGTCCCAGCGAAAGGCAGTATCGACCGTATCCCCCTCGTAGATGTTGACGGTCGCAACCGAGCCGAGTCCGCCGATCATCCCGCCTGCCAGGGTCAGGATCACGCCGGCATGGACCAGATGGACCTGCCAAGCGATCCCCTTCCACCTGCGCACCGTGCAGCAGAGGGTACAGAGGCCGAGGATCCCGAGCAGCCCCCGGAACGGCATCTGACGGTAGATCGTCTCCAGGCCGGGAATGGTTCCCACGAGCGACAGGCAGGCGATCACCCCGAAGAGGATGATGGCGAACCGGGTCGAAGTGAGGAATCTCCAGAGGCGATCGAGCATGACGGGGAAGGAGGCGATGCCCCTCAGATCAGCCGTTTGGATTTGAGGAAATCGCGCGCCACCTTTTTCGTCCTGTCATCACCCCTGGCAGCCTTGACCAGCCTGGCACAGACATCCTCGGTCAGCATGCCGGCCAGCTTGTTCAAAAGCTTGGGCAGCGCGGGGAGCGAACTCAGGGTCTCGGTGGTAATGACCGGCGCATAGGGTGGATTCCCGCCGAAGGGCTCCAGCCAGACCATGTTCAGGGTACGCTGGTACTCACGGCGTAGCGTTTCCATGGCTGTTTTCGGATTGCTCTCACGCGGCCGGCCCAGGACGTCGAAGCCACGGTCGCGGTTCTCGATCACCAGCCCCACGCTCCCTTTCTTCACCGCTGCATAGAGTTCACGGGAATCCTTGAACGGAAGGATCTTGACCGTGGTGCCGGTCCGCTCGCTGACGAGGGTGGCGACCAGTTCGGCCAGTACCTGCTCGGCCGGGGCATTGGGGATGCCGATATAGAGGATCTTGCCGACACAGGCCCCGGCTTCGCCGGCCGTAACCAGGAGCAGGGCGAGCAGGACACCTGTCAACCATCTCTTCATGTTCTTCCTCCTTCCGGACAACCGTCTTCTGTTCCGGCTGCCCGGCTATTCATCGCTGATCGACAGTCCGTCGCCCGGCGAACCGCCTGCGTTGAGGGCTGCGGGTGCAGGCTCTTCGGTCGTTAGCTGCAGGTCCAGGACCAGCGCCTTCTCCCCCTCATGGATCACTACCCGGTGCAACTCCGCGCGGGGCGGTGGAGGAGGAAACGTGGCAGTAGGCGTCATTGTGTACGTCCCTGCCGGCAGAAAGAGGAGATAGCCGCCATCGGCATCGCTCCAACCCGAAACGACATCCGGCAGGCGCGCGGTTACCGGTTCGCGCCAGACAGAGACGGCAGCTCCGGCAACCGGCTTCCCTTCCTGATCGGTAATGCGCCCTGCCACCCGCGCCAGGTCGCTACGGGTCTTTTCCCTGGCCCTGGCCGTGGCGCGGATATCGGCCACGGTAAAGTCCGCCTGCAGGTCGCTGCCGGAGAGGTCGAGTTCCTGGGGGTCGCCTGAATGCAGGTCCCCCGGCATGAGCGGACCGAATTTGTCCCCGTGCCGCACCCGTGCCACAGCCCAGTACGTGGCAGCAGGAACCTGGAGGGAATACCTGCCATCGCTGGCGGTCTTTGCCGAGATGAAATCGGCAGGGCGCTTGATCCGGGGGGAATCGTAGAGAAAAAGCTCTGCCCCGGCCACTGGCCTACCGGCCTCATCCAGGATCACCCCCTGCAGAAGGCGGCCTTCTCCCTGGGCGACCGCGGCGATCAGCAGCACGAGGAGCAGCACTCCGAATCCAAACCTGGCCCTCACCCGTTATTCCTCCGGTCCGGTCTGCAGCGGCCCGTTCAGCACCGGCTCGAAGCGGACAAAACCGATGCCGCTCTCCTGGCGGGCATCGAAGATCATGCTACCCGGCTCATCGACCCCCCACCAGTTTTCCGGGGCCCGGACATCCTCGTCATTGAAATCGCCTACCCTGATGGCCACGCCGTTGTTGCCGGCAAGACTGTTCCGCCTGATCTCCAGACCGCTCCCCTTTTCCCGCACGAAGATGCCGGTCTCGTTGCCGGTGATGACGTTCTCAGTGATGTGGGCATTCCCCCGGTAGGAGCGGATGCCGATGACATTGTCGCGGAACAGCGAGCGGGACACCTCGACCGGGCCGCTCCGGAAGCGCATGCCGCCGTAGTTTCCGCTGAAACGACAGTTTTTCACCACCAGGTTTGTGAAATGACTGTGGATTCCCCAGGTGGCCGACGTGATGTCACAGTATTCCAGTCGGCTTCCGGTGGCATGCTCAAGGAGGATTTCCCCCCATGCAGCGGGCTGCGGGGCGCCATCCGCCCGGAAAGTGATACGTTGCGCCTTTTCTCCTGTTGCAAGGAGCTTGCCTTTTACGGAAAGGCCGGCATCGGCGGAAAAACGGACCGTGCTCCCCGGCGTCACGGCCAGGGAAACCCCGGAGGGGACCGCGACCTGCCCCTTCACCGCCACCGTCCCCTGCCAGGTGAGACTCACCGGCACCTCGGCCAGGGGCCAGACAAAGGGGAGCGGGCCGGTGCTCGGGGAACCCGCCACGACCCTCCCCCGGCCGGGGATGTCGTCACGGTCGCAGATCACCGTTTCCGGCTGTTTCCCGCCCCACCAGTTGGCCGGAGCCGATACGTCCCGGCTCCCTTCCAGGTCGATGGCATAGAGGCCGTTGTCGCTAAAGGAGTTGCCGGTGATGGTCCCGTCGAAGGAGATGATCCCCAGGCCCCGTTCGCCGTTGCCGGTGAAGCTGTTGCCGCGGACCAGCGCCCTGACGTCCTGGAGGCTCATGCCGTTTATGCCGTTAGCGGCGACAAAGTTCCCGGAGATCTCCAGGTTGTCCAGGTTCTTCAGGGAAAAACCGATCTCGGCATTGCGGACCACGACGTTGCCGGTATACCTGCCGTAGAGCGTGTCCTGGGCCATGACGCCATAGCGGTTGCCGTCGATCGTGTTCTGTTCCACCACGGCCGAGGAATCCCTCAGCCTGAGGCCATCCAGGGCATTGTGCGAAAACCGGTTGTCCCTGACGACGGCATCGGCGCGGAAGAAATTGACCCCACGCAGATTGGCGACGACGCGGTTGCCCGTGAACGAAACCTCGGAATCCCTCCCCTGGACAGCGCTCTTGTTGCCGCTGAAACGGTTGTTGCGGAGATCGACCCTGGACTCCTGGAACTGGATCCCCCGATAGTTGTTGCTGAACTGGGAGCGGTTGACCAGCACGTTGGAAAAGTGGAAATGCAGCCCGCGGTAGGCGTTCTCGATCCGGCAGTACTCGATCAGGTTCTGGATGCCGTCGCTGTTCATGATGTTAATGGCATCCCAGTCGGCCATGGTCGGTTGCGGCTCTGCCGAGCGGAACAGGATCTGCCGGTCCGGCATCCCCTTGGCCACCAGGACCCCCTGGATCAGGAGCCCGTTTTCGCCGATACCGTCAGCGTTGGTGTCACGCCGTCTGAATTCCACGATGGTTCCCGGCAGGATGACCAGCCGGGCGGTCTCCGGGACCCTGACCTGGCCCGCCACCTCGATCCGACCCTGCCAGACGGTCTCCCCCAGAAGGACCTCGTCGCGGTAGACCCTGGCGACCGGCAGTTTTGTGGGCGCCGGCGGATTCGGCGAAACGTCCGTCGGGGGATCGTCCCAGGCGCGACGGTCCCGTTTCCGGTTGGCCGCGACCTGCCCCCCCTTCTCGTCAAGCCGGGCACCGTCGAAGAGGGAGACCCCGTAGTCGTTCTCCCGGATGCTGCTGCCGGTCAGCCGGACCCGGCTCAGCTTCCCCTGGGCAACCAGACCGTAACGGTTTCCCGTAAGGGTGGAGCTGTCAAGCTCTGCCTCCCCGGCCAACAGATGCAGGGCGGCCTCGGCATCCTCGATCCGGCAGTGGCCGAACCTGGCTGATCCGCCGTCGATCATGATCCCTGCCCATGCGCCGGGCGTGCCCGGCGCCACCCCGGCGATCCGGATCGGTGCAGCACTGCTCCCTTCTGCCTTCAAGACACCGCGGACGGTAATCTCGGTCAAGGGGGAGAGGTATTCAGGATCGGTCTTGGTGCTCTCTGCCGCCACCACCCTGACATCGGTGCCGGGCAGAATGGTGAGGGTGATTCCGGAGGGGACAAGCAGATCCTCGTTAAGGGTGACGGTCCCGCTCCAGACCGTATCGGCAGTCAGGACCGTCGCAGCTGCGGGAAAAGCCCCGCAGCAGACGACCAGCACCTGGCAGATGAGGCCGGCCAGCCAGCCGGCAGCAGTGCTGCCGCGGCGTCCGGCAACGGCGACCGGCCCGCTTTCCGAAACGCTAGCAGCCTTTTTCACAGTCTCTCACGCAACGCCTTGATCTTTTTCTCCGTCTCCTGCACCTGCCGGAACAGTTCGTCCGCCTCGGCGGTGGTCTGGGTGACCGACATGGAGAGCGCATACATGTCGTGCAGCTCCTGCCCCATCTCCCGGAGCAGCTGCGCAACTTCGACGGCCGTCGCCCCTTCGGGGCGCTTCTCCAGGAGGTCGGCCAGCGACAGGGTCATCGGCCCGAACTTATCCAGCATGCGCGGGATGTGGGGACGACGGTCCCCCCCGCTCAGCAGGGGATGGTCCCGGCCACCGGGGACTTCCAGCCCCCATGCCGGCATCGTCCCCGCACAACAGCACAAAACCCCCACCAGCAGCACCAGCCTGGCACACTTCATATCTCGCCCCCTTCCGGGTCGCACCGGCTCAGGGCTTACGCCCCTGACCAGGGAACCGCAACCCCTTGATACTGATCCCCTTGGCAATGGCTCCGGACTTGACCTTCACCGCCTTGGGTTCGTCGTCGCCATAGGCGCCGATGATCCCCCCCTGCCGGGGTGGACCGCCGCCGTAGAGTTCCTTGGCCTTCAGATAGTACTCTCCCCCCTCGGCGAGCCGCAGGAGAAACCTGCCGTCCGGGCCGGTCTTTTCCGACACGAACAGCGGCCGTCCCACCATGGCCGGGGTCAGGAAGGCAAAGACGAAGACGCCGACAACGGGTTTGCCCTCAGGGCCGACCACCACCCCTTCGATCCCGGTGGTTCCGGGCCGTACGGTTGTCTTGCCGAAAGGGAGCGCACCGGCAATCGTCCCCAGATCCTGCTGCTGACCGGCCTTGACCGTGAAGGTCCGGGGCTTGCCCTGCGGATCGCGGCCGACGAGGAACAGGTCACCCTCGATGGGCGGTCCGACCTCCTTGGCCCCCATCCGTTGAATGGCCCCAACGAAGTAGGTCCCTTCCAGGAGCTCAGCGGAAAACCGGCCGTCGTTGTCCAGGTCGGCGATCTCATCCGGGACCCGCCAGTATTCCTCGGGCGAAGGTGGCGGCCCTGAAACCTGGTTGAAAAAGAAGACCAGCCCCCCGGACAGCGGTGCGCCATTCTTTTGCGCCAGTTTTCCGGTCAACGTGCCGGTCTGCCGCTCCGCGGCAATGCCGGCTCCAGCCAGCAGCAGCACCAACCCGGCCGCAATCAGCCCCCTGCATGCGATTCTCATAGCGCTCCCTCCTTCCGTGGTCCGACCCCCTGCGCAGGTGAGCGCAGAAAGGGCGCAATCCCGGCCTTTCCCAGGGTCGGGTCGTCACTGCCATCGTAAATGCCTGCCCGGATGCTCCGCTCCGATACGGAACCCCACCAGTTGTCCCGCAGATCGATATCGTACCCCTGGCGTTCGCCGAACTTATAGGCGTACTCCCGGTTCCCGACCAGGCTGTTGAAACGGACCACCGGCTGATAGGGCGCAGGCGCCTCCTTGAGGTTAAAGGTATCCTCGAAATTGACCACATTCTGGTTCGAGGGGACCAGGAAGATCCCGACCTCGTTCCGCCTGATGGTATTGTACTGTATCAGCACCGGCCCCTCAAGCCGGGTATGGCGGATTCCGTAACGGTTTGCGTCGAAGTCGTTATGCTCGATGGTCAGCTCGGCACGACCGAAGCGGATCCCCTCCTGGTTGCCGCGAAAAGATGAATTGGTGACCTTTGCCTGGGAAAAATGGACCTGGAGGCCGGTGAAGGCGTCCTCCACCCGGCAGTGGTCCAGGATGCTCACCCCCTCGGCAGCATAGACCAGGAGATATGACCAGTCCCCGGCCTGCGGACTGGTTTCCCCGGACATGAAACGAACCGGCTGCCGGGCCGTACCCTGTGCAACGAGCCGCCCCAGGACGCGCAGCTCACCGTCGCCGATGCCGTCGTTGTTCCGGTCGACCTTCAGGAACCTGACCCTGGTTCCGGGGAGGATGGTGAGGGTTGCCCTGCGACCGACCAGCACGGTACCGCTGATTTCCACCTCGCCCGACCAGGTGGTGTCTGCGGAGATGACCGCATCGGCGAGCCGCAGCGGACCGTGATGAGCCTTCACAGCGGCCTGCGCAGTATTTTTCCTGCTGTCGACCGTAGCGGACATCAACCTGCTGACGACGATCTCGGCAGTGCCAGGCAGGTGGGCGACAGAGACCGCATGGTCCACATTCCCTTCGTAGAGACCGTACCATTCCCCCTTAAGCGGAGCCTGCCCCGCATACTCGCGGGCAACAACGGCATAGTCCCCGTCAGACGGCAGGGAGAGCCGGAACGACCCGTCCGCGGCCGTCTCTGCCTGCCGGTCGGGCATCAGCCTGAGGTAGTGCATCAGGAAGGGCTTTCCCTGGGCCAGGCGGTATGCCTGGACGGAAATCTTGACCGGCCTGCCGGCGATATCCACGACCCGCCCCGCAAGGACTGACCCTTCCCGTGCAGCGGTTGCACCCTTGTCGCGGAATCGGGCCAGCCCCTCCCGGCTCTTCTTTACCGAGGCGCCGGCGCCGAGAAAACCGTCCACGTCGTCCTTGGGGTAGCAGGGGAGTTCTATGCTCAGTTCCTCATTATCGGCAACATGCAGCGGGTTCCCCGGATAGAAGCAGAACAGGTCCCCTTTCCTGAGCTGCATGGAGCCATCGGCAGCGGCCCGTTTGCGGGCAACCACCAGATAGCTGCCCGGGGCAACAGAGAAACGGAAAGCCCCGTCTGCAGCCGTGACGTTGCTCAAAAGCCCCAACCCCTTGAACCGGCCTCCGGCCGCACCGTACAAAGAGACCTGTGCAACCGAAACCGGCTGCCCGTGGTAGGTTACGGTACCGGAGAGCGCCGTCGCCGGGGCGGCACGGCTGACCGGCGCCCGGTGGGGCACCACAGCGAATGGCAGCCAGAGTTTTTCATCCCCGGCAACCACCGGGTTGGCGCCGTGAAAGGCGAAATACGCCGTATCGGCAACGGTCCCTTCGGCAACGAGGTAATACTTGCCCGCAGGCAGTTCGAGGCGGTAGAACCCCGGCTTGTCGCCGGTTGTCGAGACAGCCAGCGGAGTACCGGAGGCAATGTCGGCAAGCCGGGCATACGCCTTTACCTGTCCGCCCGGCACCGGGCCCGCCTCGTTGAGCACAACCCCCTCGATCTCGGCAGCATGGACCGGCCGGTCTGCCGCCACGAGCCAGAACCAGCAGGCCATCCCCATCAATCCGGTCCAAAGCGCTCGTTTACACCAGGCTGTCATCACCCCATCCCCCACTATCGTTTTCCCGTATCCTACCAGAAAAAAGAAGGGCATCACCAATATATAGTGAATGCCCTCCATAACAGCGGAATATTCTTCATCAACAGGGATGCACCGCAGCGCTCCCGACGACTCTGGGTGGGATGTAGCGCTTCTTCATGGTCAGCCTCCTTTCTCTGCGAGAGGCAGCGAAATCCTCTCCCGCATGAACTACGGACAGGTATTGGCTCCCGGGACATAGGGAGACGTCGTCGTTAAAGCCTCGTTGCTGTAGGCGGAGCGCTGCGAGGTTGCCTCGAAGTTGTCGATGCTGACCTTCAACGTTGCCGCCTCGTTCCGCTGGACATACTGAGTCACGTTTGCCTGGTTTGCCGCGGCTGTGGTGGCACCCGTAACCTCATGGATCAGCACCCACGCGCCCCCCGTCCAGGCATAGGCGGAGATCCGGTCGCCCATCCGGGTCAGCCTGAGCTTGCCGATGGAATCGCCGGTAAGGAAGCTGTTCGCGGACTGCGCCCCGTTCGCCATGATGGTGGCGCTGTAACTGTTCCCGGAGCGCTCGACATAGGCAAAGTTGGAGCCGGTGCCGTTGGGGAAGCCGATGTGCAGACGACCGTACACGTGGTATTGGGCCAGGGTCGCCGGCGGATCGACAAGGCTGTAGTCGATCTGGACATCGAAGTTGTCGTGAATGGCTGAAACATCGGTCAGTGTCAGACGCGAATAATTGTAGCTGCTCGCCAGACCGCCGCCGGCACTTGCCGTGGCAAGCTGCACCGCCCCGTTGGCCGCGGTAATATTGGCCGAGCCATCGCTTCCGGACAGGTTGATCGGTGCCGTGGCGTCGCTGGAAGAGACCACGCCGGAAGAAGAATACAGGGCACCCTGCTGACCCCAGGCCGCGGCCTGAATCCCCTTGTCGAACCCTTCGAGGAAGCCCTTGTACGACCTCACCCTGAATGCATACCGCGAGTTGGGGTTGATCCCGGTCCGCTGGGTAAATGACGCATCGACCGAGGGGAGCACGGCCAGGCGGGCAAACGCGACGCTGTCGAGTTTTCCCTCTACTTCGTAACCGTCGGGCGTTTCGCAGGTGCCGCTACAGCCTCCGGCCAACCAGTCCAGCCTGACCGAGAAGGTGCTCGGGGCAGCCGACAAGACCACCGAGGCCAGCGATGGCGTCGTGATGCACTGCTCCGGGCTCGGCGCACCGGTCCCGCTGCTGTTGGCGGTCTTGACCTGATAACAGTAGGTGGTATTGGCGTCGAGTCCGGCGTCGCGATAGACCGTGCTTGCCGCCGAGATCGTCGGGCAGGCAATGGACGGGGTGGGCTTACCGCAGTAGTTCTCGGCATAGGCAACGGCAAGCGACGTGATCTCCGCCCATGACCCCACTGTCCCGGTCTTGCGTTCCACCTTGTAATCGGTGGCACCGTAACGAAGGAGCCAGGCAAGGTCGACCTCTGCGCTGGAAACCTGGGAAACGGTCAGGGTGGTGGCGGTCGGCAGCGTGAAGGTCGATTGCTCGTTGCTGTAGAATGCCCCCCCGCCGGTCGCGGGGTTGATGGCCATCACCCGGTAGAAATAGAGGGTGCCGGCGCTGCAGCCGGTATTGGCGTAGGCAGTCAGATTGGCGCCCACCGTGGCGATCTGCGACCAGCTGCCGCCAGCCCCGATCTTCCGCTCGATCTTGTAGCCGTTGTTGCCGGAGACATTATTCCAGGAGAGGTTGATCGTGCTGGTGGTGATCCCGGAAAGTGCATTCAGGGTCGGCGCCGGCAGGACCGACACCTCGTTGCTGGTTGGTGAGGAGCCATAAGCGGTCACGGCCTTGACCCGGTAGTAATAGTCGAGCGAGGAGTCGACCGGCGTGTGGGTATAGCTCGTCGTGTTCATGGCGAAGGAAACCGGTGTCCAGGTCCCTGTTGCCCCCTGTTTCCACTCCAGGCTGTAACCGGTATCGCCGTTGACATTGGACCAGGAGATGGAGAGCGACGATGCCGCCGGGTTTGTCGGCGCATTCATCACCGGGGCGGCCGGAGTGGTGGTGGCAAAGAGGATGTTGCTCCAGCCCGAATAACCGCCGGTGTAGAGGTCGCGCACCCGGTAGCGGTAGGTATAGCCGGTGGTAAGCCCGGTGCTCGAATAGGTGACCTGGTCCTGCGGCACCGAACCGATGACGGTGCAGGCCCCCCAGTAGGTGTTCGTCGGGCTGGTGTTCGCATAGGTGGGATTGTCCGGGTAATTCAGCGAACAGCGCTCGATCTCGTAGCCGGTATTGCCGGCAACGTTGCTCCAGGCGAGGTCGATGGCGCTTGACGAAAGTACGGTCAGCTGATTGAGCACCGGCGCCGGCAGCGGCGTGGTGGCCTGCTTCACCGCGCTGTACTGCGGCTGGGGCACCCAGAGGTTCGCGTTCGAGACCGTATTGTAGGCCTTCAGCCGGTAGTCGTAGGCAGTCTGCAGGGCAAGACCGGTATCGGTGCAGCTGAGCACGTTGGTATTGAGGGCGGTACATGCCGCAGCTGCAGCTCCCCAGACACTGTCCGTCGAGAGCTTGCGTTCAACCGTGTAGTTCGTCTCTCCGGTGATGTCGACCCAGGAGATGGTGAGGGAGGTCTCGCTGGCAGGAACGATGGTGATCACCGGCTGTGCCAGCGTCGTCCAGGAGCCCCTGATGTTGCTCGGCAACGACGAATTGCCGGTCACCGTGGCAGTGACCCGGAAACGGTAGGCAGTACCCGCCACCAGAGAGGCTTTCCGATAGGTCGTGGTGTCCGCTGCCAGGGTGGCGGCGGTAGTCCAGGTTGTCCATCCCGAGGTCGACGTCAGGTAGGTGGAGCAGAGCGTCGGACTGCTGTTGGAATAGCTGCAGCTCGCATATTCGACGGTATAGCCGGTCTCTCCCGTCACATCGCTCCAGGCAATGTCGATCTCCGTGGCCGAAAAGCCGCTGGCCGCAGTAAGGGTCGGCGAAACGAACTTGGTGAGAACCGCCTGTTCAGCACTGTCGGCAGAGCTCCCTGAGCTGTTGAAGGCCCTGATCTTGTAGTAGTACTGGGTATTGGGCGTGAGGCCGGAATCGTTAAAGGTCAGCACGTTCTGGCCGGGTTTCGGCGAGAGCACGCCCCAGGTACCGGCAGCCCCTTCTTTCCGCCAGACCTCGTAGCCGGTCTCGCCGACGACATCCGCCCAGTTGAGGGTCACGCTGGTGCTGGCCAGGTTGGTAGGGGCGCTCTGCACCGGCGCCAGCGGCAGGGTCGCAGCCGGGACCTCGGTGCAGGGATTGGAATACCCGGCAACACCATTCGTCGAGATCCTGTACGCATAGGTGGTTCCCGGCGTAAGGGAGCTGTCCGCATAGGTCGTGACATCGGCCGCCAGCGTGGCGAGCGTACTCCACGAACCGCCGGCCGGCATCCGCTCGATCTTGTAGCCGGCATTGCCAGCAACGTTGTTCCAGGTGATGGTCATGCCCGTCGTGGTGATCGCCGACAGGGTGAGGCCGCTGGGAGAGGGGAGCGCCGTGGTGGCGCAGGCCACCGCCTTCCGCGATACCAGGGTCCCGTTCTCCGCTGAAATCCGGTAACAGTAGAGAGTCCCCGGCTGCAATCCCGTATCGGTGTGGGTCGTGCTCCCCGCTGGCTTCACGATGACCGGGTTCCAGATGCTCCCCGAAGTTACCGGCCCCAGGGTCCGCTCGATGCGGAAACTGGTCCCCGGCGTATTGTCCCGCCAGGTGAGGAACAGCCGGTCGATATTACCCTGCGGTTCCATGGAGAAGGGGGTCGGCACGAGGATATAGTTGTTCTTCTGCTTGATGACGGCATAGTCGGCATTGCCGCTGGCATTGGTACTGTAACCGGCAATGAACGCCTCTCCCTTGTGGTTGACGGCAATCGCCGTCGACTCGTCCATGCCGCCATTGGCGCCGCCGTAGACGGTCGCTCCCAGGAGAGTCCCCTCGTAGTCGTAGATGACTCCCAGGATATCCTTGTCCAGATCGCTGCCGCTGTCGGCCGCGATGTAGATGTAGCCGGCCGCATCCATGGTCATGGCAACGGCGGCATCGTCTATGTGCGGACGCTGCAGGGTCCGCTCCCAGACCAGATCGCCCGCCTTGTTGTAGCGAATCAGATGGATGTCCTGATCGTCAGCCGAGGTCAGCTGCGTCCCCACCACCACGATGTTGCCGTCCAGGGGGTTGCTTCCCGCAATCGGATCGACCTTGATGGCCACGGCCCGGTCGTCACCCTGGACCGGCCCGTCATAGGTCCGTTCCCAGATGCGGGCACCGGTGGCACCGTTGTACTTGATGGTATAGAAGTCCTCGTTGCCGGCGGCGTTGACGACAAAACCGGTGACGTAGGGGTCGTTGTCCGGGTCCAGGGCGACCGACATGGCCCGGTTGTTGGTGGTGCCGCTGACCCGGTAGAGTTCGTGCCAGAGCATGGCGCCGGTGGCGCCGCTGTACTTGGCCACGAAGATGTCGTAATTGGTGAGGTCTTCCGGCAGACCGGTCGAATTCTGGCTGTAGCCGACAATGACGACGTTGCCGGCCGCATCGAGCGCTACCGACGAAGGATAGTCGTTGCGACCACCGTCGAAGGGGGTGGCTGCCCAGGCCTGGGTGCCGTCGGCAAGATACTTGACCAGGTAGATGTCGTCGTTGTTCTGCACATTCTTGCCGTAACCGACCACCAGGGTAATGCTGCCGTCGGTGGCCGAAGCAACGGCCGTCGCCCGGTCGTCGATGCCGCCGGGGCCGTTGTACTGCCGCTCCCAGGTGATGGGAGGACCGGCCGAGGGGTATTTGAGGGTAAAGATGGAATAGATGTTCTTGGAGACCGGCGCAAAGTACTGGAAGGAAAAGCCGGTGACGATCACGTTGTTGGCGCTGTCAACCGCCAGGGCCACGCCATGGTCCATCTCGTTCTGCATGCTGTCGAACCGGTCGGCCCAGATGACGCTCTTGTCGGCCCGGTTGAGCTTGACGGTGTAGTAGTCGAACATCCCGACCGACCCGCTGTCGCTCTCTCCGGTCACCACGGGGTGATCATCGCTGCCGACGGAAATGGCACGGGCATAGTCCTCAAGATGATAGGTGCTGTCAAAAATGTAGGACCAGTCCGGCTGCGCATAGGTGACAAGCAGGGTCAGGGTGTGGGTATCGGTGCTCGGATAGCTCTCCTCGGCGACACGATAGCTCTTGACGCGATAGTAGTAATAGTTGTTCTCCACGAGACCGGGGTCGTCGTAGGTCGTCACATTCGCGCCGACCGTGGCAACCACCCCCCAGGTGCCATATTCGCCCATCTTGCGCTCGATGACAAAGCCGTCCTCGTCGGTGGTATTGTCCTCCCAGGTAAGCCGAACAGTATAGGTGCTGTCCGCCTGTTTCGACAGCGGCTCCGCAACGAGGCCGGTGGGGGGGTCCAGGGTGCCGTGATCATAGCGGATTACCTGGGTGTCGTAGTCATCCTTGTCATAGAGGTAATAGGTGTCTCCTGCCGCAATGGGAGAGCCGAAATCCACCGACAGGCTGAGGGTATCCCCGGTGTTGCCGCTCACCTGACGCACCGCGCCGGCATTGGCCCCGCTGGTGACCATGACGAAGAAATCCTGCCACTGGTTGGTGCTCCAGCTCTTGCCGCTCACCTGGATGGTGTTCGAACTCCCGCCAGTTGCAGCGGTTGTCCCGCCGTCCAGGGGCGCCAGCTGGTCGGACCAGCCGGTGACGTAGACGTTGCCGTCAGGTGCGAGACCGATCCCGACGGAACGGTCGTTGCGGTTGACGGCGCCGTTGAAGCTCTGGTGCCAGATGAGATGACCGCTCGCCTTGGTATATTTGACGGTCTGGAAATCGAAATTGCCATTCGCCTCGGTGTAGCCCGTGACATAGACGCCGCCGCCGACGGTCTCGTCGACGACGATGCCAGTGGCAGTGGCGATGTCGGAATTCTCCAGGGCGGAATTGAAGGACTGCTGCCAGACCACTGCGCCGTCGACGCTCCGGTATTTTGCCACATAGAAGTCGTTGGCACCGCTCAAGGTCCAGGTATAGCCGGCAACATAGGCGTCGCCGGCAGCATCCACCCAGAGGGCGGCCGGCTCGTCGTCAAAGGCGCCGTTGTAGGTCTTCTCCCAGAGCACCTCGCCGTCAGCGGCACGATACTTGGCAGTGTAGATGTCGTAATCGATGGCATTGCCTGCCGTGCCTGTGACGATGACGTTGCCGGCAGAGTCGAACCGGACCTGACGGCCGTTGTCGCCAAAGGTCCCGACGCCCGGATGACGCTTTTCCCAGAGCAGGCTGCCACCGAAGCCGTAGGCGACGGTCATGATGTCGTTCTTCAGGCCGTTCCACGAACTCCCGGTCACGGCAACGCCGGTGGTGCCGCAGGTAACCGCCGTGACCCGGTCGGCACCGCCGGCACTCCCCGCGTAGATGATTGCCGGCCCATCGGGCGGGTTGGCCGGACCACTGGTTGGGTTGGCATATCTGAGCAGAAGATAGTCGTCGTTCCCGGCGCCGTTCTGGGAATAGCCGCCGACATAGATCTTGTTGTTCACCCGGTCGATGGCGAGCGAAGTCCCCACGTCGGCCCCGTCGGCAGGGCCGTTGTAGGTATCCGACCAGATCGCCGCTCCGGTGGAGCCGTCGTACTTGATCAGATAGAGATCCTTGTTCAACCCGTTCCAGACGAAACCGGCAACGATCACGTCGTTATTGGCGTCGACGGCAACGGCCAGGGCCTGGTCCTGCCCGTGGGCAGCCTGGTCGTAGGCTGCCTGCCAGGCTATCGTCCCGTCCGCCCGGTATTTGATAGTCCAGAAGTCGTCATTGGGGTCGTTTTTCAGGTTGCGGTAGCCAGTAACGATAACGTTGCCGGCTGCATCGACCACAGAGGCAACCGCCTCCTGGCGGTGCGGCCTGACATCACGGCTGGACCAGACCACGTCCCCACCCTTGGCAGAAGCGACTGCCGGGGAAAGCACGGCAGCTGTCACCGCCACAACCAGTGCTGCCGCCATGCGGGCGATGCCGCGCCAGTTGGCGAAGCAGGACCGTCTTGCCACGATTCTATCCTGAACAGACCCCATGAATCTCCCTCCGAGAACTGTCGTTACCTAGAAAGCAGCAGTGTCCCATCCGGTGTTTCCGGATGGACACTGCCAGATCACTCACCGGATTACTGCCACGGTGTCACGTTGTTCCACCGGGTATCGGTGGGGAAATTGCTGGTGCCGTCACTGTCTCCGTGACAGCTCACACCCTGGTTGAACGAGTATTTCCCCCGCGGGAACCCCTGGACGCTGCCGCAGCGCCAGCCGCTGGTATTGGGCGTACCGCCGGACTTCACCTGACCCCGGTGCGTCCAGTCGAGGCAGTTGGTCTTCATCAGGCGCGGCAGCCCGGAATTATGCGGCTGGTGGCACTTGGAGCAGGTAAAGGAGTGCTCGTCATTGGCACCCCAGCCTTTCACCGACTCATGCACGCGATCGAGGCTCTTCATCGACGTGTTCTTGTTCACGCCGTCGGTGAGGTTCCCCTTTTTGTGGCATCGGAGGCAGAGGCCGGCAAACTGGCTGTCACTCTCGTTCACCCGTTTCGTGTTGTCGGTCATGGTGGAGAAGGTATTCCGGTCGCTCCGCCAGGTCGGCTCGGCATAGACATAGCTGGAGCCGAGGGCCGTCTGGGCGCTGTCGTCCTGGTACGGCGAGGTGAGCCAGGTCCCCTTCAAAAGCGGAACCGCATAGGATCGGTTGCCCCCCAGCGTCGGGCTCACTCCGTGCGGGTCGTGGCATGGCGTACAGAGTCCGCCGATTCGGTCTTGTGCTGCCGTGGTGTAGTTCAGCATGCTCGACGCCTTCAGGTGGCCGCCGACAATGGTCTTCTTCGTGTCGCGATAGGTAAAGCGCGCGATCGAGCCCTTCATCCCTTGACCGAAGCGCTCGGTATCGCCGTAGCCCATGATCGGCTTGGTCGCGCCGAAGGTGGACTGGTAACCCCAGGGTGTGGTGCCGGCATTCTGCGTCAGGTGGCAGTCGAAGCACTGCCCGGCCCCCGTGTTGTAGGGGTTGACGGAACCGCTGTCGGCATTGCTGGAGGCCTTGTAATTCATGGTATAGCCACCCTTGCCCGCCTGGGTTTCTTTCAGGTTGGCACCGTTTCTGGTACCGTTGAAGGTGACGTAGCTGGAGGTCACTCCAACCACCTTGGAACCGTGGGAGCTGTGGCAGTCGAAACAGTTGACGTTGTAGGTACCGTTACGGGAGTTGCTGATGGCGCCATCGTAACCGGTGGCCGTCTCCCAGCCCCCCTGGTTGGCCTTGGCATTGCCATGGGCAGAGAAGGCCTTGGCCAGGGTGTCCTTCTTGTTGGCCTTGGCAAAGGTCGTGGAATTGTATTTGCCCCACGGCGTGGTGCCGAGCTGGCTGTACCGGGCAGCGATGCTCTGACCGTCCCAGGCGTACTGGCGCGGTGTCTTGCAGTCGCCGAACGGCTGGGTGTCGTTGTTCTGGTCGCTGTGGCAGGAGATACAGTGGTTGTTGACCTTGGACGATTCGGCGCGGGAGACGGCAACATCGCTGCTACCGATATTCGACGCCAGGAAGCTGATGGACGTGGTGCTGTTGTAGAATGTCGGCCTGATCCCAGCCTCCCAGACCACCAGGTCGACCTTGGCGTTTTTCACCGAAGAGTAGTTCTTGTAGTTGTAGCCTTCGTGGTGCTTGATATCGATCAGCCCCTCGGGGGTCGATTCCCAGTGACAGGCGTAGCAGTGCTTGTTGTTGGGATCTATCCCCTGGATATGATGCGAGTTCGCCTTGAGCTGGCTCATGACGTCCATCCGGTTGCCGATGATGCCGCCGTGGCACTTGGTGCAGTCGCGGGGGAGGCCGAAGCCGGAGTGCCGCGGTACCGGCTTGTTCAGGTGACAGGTGTTGCAGGCCAGATCATCGGCGTGACTGTCGGTGAACCGGTGCTCGTGGCAGGAGGTGCAGATACGGCCTGCGTTGTGCCCGTCGCCGCCGTCACTCCGGTAGTGCTGGCTGCCAGCGGCATGGCAGACGTTGCAGATCCCGTCGTAGGGAGCATTGATCCGCGCATAGTCCAGACCGCTCTGCTTGCGGGTAAAGGTTACCGTGGCCCGACTGAGCGGCTTGCCGAAGGTGCCGTCGGTGGAGGTAGCCACCTTACCCTGGATCATATAGATGTTGGTGTCACCATGGGGATCATGGCAGTCCCAGCAGAACTTGCCCCCCTTCCAGACACCGTTCTGCTGGTAGGCACGGTAATGCTTGTAGCCAAAATGGACCGACGATGCCCTCGCCTTCTGCGGCTTGATGAACCCGGTGCCCGGATCGAAGCCCAGGGAGTACTTCATCGGATTTTCAGGTGGTGCCACATGGCACTGGTTACACTTGCCGCCGGTGTCATCGTCGTGGCACTGCAGGCAGACCCCCATCATTTCATACTGGTTTCTGACATCTTCCTTTTTGGCGGCATCCCAGAAGCCGGCGCCTGTCTTGTGCAGGCTGGCATCGCTGTCATGGCAGCCTGCATTGCGGCAGCCGGTAGTAACCAGGCTGTTGCCGTGCTTGGTCATGACCGATGAATAGGAAAGCTGGATGGCAAGCGATTCGCCCGAATTGTGGCAGCCGAGGCACTCGCTTTCGAGCCCCTCCATGTGGCAGTAGACGCACTCCTTCTCGAACCGCTTGCTGAACTGCGGGTGCTTGCGCAGGCGGAAGGGGTTGGTGCCGTCCATATGGAGGACGTTGTTGTCATGGCAGTACCAGCAGGGGTTGCCGGGGAAATTGGCTGGAGGGTTGCCGGATGCCGGGTAGGGGCCGCTTGCCAGCTGGCGGCCATGACCCGTGGTCTGCCATTCGTTGAGATTGATCTTGGCCCGGGTGCCGTTGAAGATCATGCCGAAATCGTCATAATCCGCCGCGGTGGTGCCGTGGCAGTTGAGACAGATCACGCTCCGCGTCACCGAGTCGCCCCAGACCGGGTCGGTCCCGCCGGTGTGGCATACCGTGTTGGTGCAGACCTTGGTCACCGGGTCGTAGGAGCCGCCGTTCAGGAAGACCACGTCCCGTGACTTGTTCACATGGTAATTGGCGTTGATATGGGCCACTTCTCCCATCTGCCCCGTGGGGATGCCGGTCTTGTGGCAGTCGGTGCAGATGCCGTTGACAACGGTTGAGGCATGACAGTTGTCGCAGGTAAAGCTGGTTTCCGTATGCCGCGGATGGGAGTTTGCCCGCGGCATGCCGGCGCCTTCATTGGCAAACATCGGGATGGCAGCCTTCCACTCCTGGCCGGAAGGCCAGCCGGTCTTGACCGTCCAGACCTTGCCGGTGGTGTCCGTACGTCCGTCATGGCAGCCAGCAGACGAACAGCTGCCGCGCGGATGGCCGTGGCAGGTATTGCACTCCGTTTTCGGTTCGGTCCAGGCAAAGGGGCGCACGGTTTCGGGGTTTGCCGTGCCGTCGCTGTGGCAGTAGACGTTGTCGCAGATCTTGGTCTGCGGATCGTAGGAAGGAAGCGGCCTGCCGACGATGTTCCATTGCGGCGACATCTCCACGTCCCGCGCACCGTTTACGTGCATGGACTGGTCCTTCAGGGTGCCGTCCGCGTTGGTGGTGGCATTGTGGCAGTAGTAACAGGAATACTTGCGAACCCACTGGGGTCCGACCAGGCGCGCATGACCGTTGGAGCTCATGGTCAGGGAAGGGGTGCAGATCTGACTCGTGCTGTCCCAGTTCCCCCCCGACGCGCTGCAGTCCGCCTGGGTGTTATCCTCTTTGCGCCCGCCGTGGCAGGAATAGCATGTGGTCGTTCCCTGGCCGCTCCACCGCGGCGTAACCCGCGGCGCTCCGCCGGCACCGTTGCTGTGGCAATAGAGATTCAGACAGCTTCCCGACCGTGCCGGGTTCTTGCTCGGCAGGAAATCGGGATAGCTCACGTTGCCGGAATAGCGTCCCTGGGCATTGACCCCGCCGAACTGGACAGCCAGGGGGCGCGTGCCGACATCAGCCGCATGCGCCAGGGGATTGGACTCCTGGGTATGGTCGGAATGGCATCTGCTGCAGCTGTCGGTCCCGGTGCCATAATATTCGCCATGCTTTTTGCCATGGCTGCCGGTGGCGGGCGGGGCACCATGACAGGTGGTGCAGTCGTTTCTGGCAAGCGTGGGGCTTCCCCAGGGGGGGGTGAGGGTTTCAAAGTGGCAGTTGACGTTGGAGCATTGACCCATGTCCGGAAAGGCGTTCTGCTGCCAGGCAGTGGTATGGTTGGTATAACGGGTAGCTGCGGGAGAGTTGTTGAGCCGCGGGGCAAGGGTCACGACGCCGTCCCGGTGCGAGGTGGTGTAGGCATCGCTTCCCGGATGGCAGAGCGTACAGCTCGCCGGACCGGCACCCGGCTGAAGATGGTTTCTGTGATTACCCTGGAAGCCGCCGCTGGTAATATTCCGGTATGCTGCGTCCAGCGGCCGGAAATCCACCGGATTCCTGGTCCCGTGGCAATCGTAACACTGGATCGTCGCCTCGGCCCTGCCGACCAGCAGACATCCCACTATGAACAGAACCAGCACAAAAACAAGACGTTCCCGCCCTCTACTATCATTCATCAAGGTATACCCCCAGCGCTGCAGCTTGAGCTATTCCGTCATATCACGATACCGCTCCGTCATCACCACTCACCTCACCCTTGACGAGGCAGCGAGATAACTTATCGGCAGATAAGTATATTTTAGTTACCCCTGTACATAAAAAAAATACAGCACACTGGAAACAGAATTTTACTATGCGAAATCACGGAACGGCCCGACTCGACATCATGACACGCAGAATCGGTCAACAACGGCATTTACAAGGGGATATTCCGTTATCATATTAATTTTGATGCAAAACTTTTACCCCACTCTCATTAATGGACATATTATAATCATTATATTACACTAATTTAGCTCACAACTGACCACTTCCATTCCCAAAAGGCACCAGGTTTGCTATAGTACCAACCATGCTCACGACCATGCGTACTGCCTGCCATCGCTTCTTCATCCTGCTAACCGTTGCGCTTCCGCTCTCCTGTGCCTCCTGCGACAGCATCTCGGAAAAACCGACCGTCAAGATAGGCTACATGAACTGCAACAATCAGCAGGAGACCATGCAGCGATTTCGCCCACTGACCCGCTATCTCTCCGAGAAGGTCGGCGTCAATTTTGTCGCGGTCCCGGTGGACACCCACGACTTTGAAACGCGCTTCAAGGCAGGGGAATTTGCCATCACCCACACCAATTCGCTCCTCTATATCGTCCTGAGAGAACGCTACGGTACCAACCTGATAGCTGCCGAGAAACGGGGGCAATTCGGCTCCCGCAGTGCAGGTGCCATCATCGCCCGCAAAGGAAGCGGCATTACCCGCCTCAGCGACATTCGCGGCAAGCGCCTCGCCTTCGGACCGATGCTCGCCCCCACCGGGTATCTGGCCGAATACGACCTGATGCTGGCAGCGGGCATCAACCCCGAATCGGATCTCGCCTTCTATTCCATCCCCTCAGGCTCCTACAAGCACGAAAAGGCGATCTATGGCGTCCTCTTCGGCCAGTACGATCTGGCTGCCGCACCGATGCTGGACCTGGAAGTCATGACCCGCGAAGGGAAGATCTCGCCGGACGATTTCACCATCGTGGCGCAAAGCAAGCTCATCCCCTACTGCACCTTCGCTGCAGCCAAGGAAACCGACCCCGGCCTCACGGAAAAGGTCCGCAAGGCCCTGCTGGAACTGAAACCGACCGACACTGTCGAGATGGACGGCGAGCGAGTAAAGGTGATGAAAGCGGCCTGGATCGACGGATTCGAGGTTCTCACCGATGCGGAGTACAATCCGCTACGCGACATGGCGCGACACACCAACATGCCCCCATACCAGCACTATTAGGCAGACATGCTGAACGACACCTACGACAGGCTCCTCTGGATCGGCATCGCCCTGGTTGTGGTTGCCATTGCCCTGCTCCCTTTCATGCAGCGTGACGACTCCACGCAGAGCGCAGCCAGGTTACTGGGAAGGGCTAACGACCAGCAGGCCATTGTCGAGGCCCGCCGTTACCTGCTCCGTCAGCGATACGAACCGGTCGAATTGCTGCTGCAGCAGGGCCGGCCCCAGCAGGCGCTGCTCAAGCTCGAAGAGCTCTCCCGTACATTTCCCGGCGACGCCCACGCCTTTATCCTGCGCGGCCAGATCCTGGCAGACCTTGGCGCGCCTGCGGAGGCTGCGGCATCTTTTGCCCAGGGAATCCGCCTCGATGGCAGTTACGTGGACAAGACAAGCCCTCTCTCCCGACGGAACGCCATCAGCCGCCTGGTCGACGGCATCCGGGCCAAGGCTGCCGCCTCATCGGCCGGCACAGCTTCTGCGGCGCCGGAGATGGCGCAGAACCTCCGCTACCTCCAGAGTCGCCTGGCCGGAGGGTGCGAGTAACGACATGAATCTACCCGACCGACATACCGGGACGATTGCCGTCACTGGCATGGCCATGGGACTGCTCGGGGTCATGCTGGCCTATTGGGGTAATCCGGAAAACTCCGGGATCTGCATCTCCTGCTTCATGGAAAACAGCGTCGGCGCACTGGGACTGCACGACAATGCCCGCCTGCAATACCTCCGTCCCGAGCTCCCCGGGTTCGTCATCGGTGCGGTGCTGAGCGCCATTGCCGCCAGGGAGTTCAGGCCACGCGGCAGCTCGGCCCCAATGCTCAAGTTCTTTGCCGGCCTGTTTCTCATCGTCGGTTGCGCCATTTTCATCGGTTGCCCCATCAAGCTGCTGCTCCGCCTCACCGCAGGGGACCTTACCGCCGTTGCCGGCATGGCAGGCCTGACAGCCGGGGTCTGGACCGGGCTCACCGCATTGGACCGGGGCGTCGAACTAGGTGAACAGAAACCCGAAGGATCGCTCAACGGGATACTCGTTCCGGCTCTGTTCTGCCTGCTTCTGCTGTTCATCTTCCTCCGCCCCTCTTTTCTTGCCCTTTCCAACGAGGGGAGTTCTGCCAGGCATGCGCCCCTTATCGCATCGCTCGGCAGCGGACTGCTCCTGGGAGTGCTGGCGCAGCGGAGCAGGTTCTGCATCACCGGCAGCATGCGCGACATCATCCTCATGGGGCGCCGGGCACCGCAACTCGTCGGCCTTGCGGCATTCGTCACTGCCGCCGTCTGCGCAAGCCTGGTCACCGGCGGCTTCCACCTGTCGCTTTACGGGCAGCCCGGGGCGCACCTGGAATACCTCTGGAGCTTTCTCGGCATGGGTCTGGTGGGATGGATCTCGGTACTGTTCGGTGGGTGCCCGTTCCGTCAGCTGATCAAGGCGGGTGAGGGTGATGTGGACGCCGGCCTGATGGTATTGGGGATGGTTATGGGGGGAGCACTGGTGCAGGCGTGGGGAATTGCCGCAACAGCGGCAGGCGTCTCCCTGAACGGGAAAATGGCTCTACTGGCGGGGTTTGCCTTCATACTTCTTATTTCATTGCTGTACCGGCGGCGTTGCACTCGCTAGCACATTCGTAAGCAGCGCTATGAGTCCCCGGACAAAGCCAGATAGAGTTCGCAGCGGGCGATTTCCTGGAAGAATTTGGGCAACAGCTTGATCCTTCTCCCCTCGACCATCTCGATCTCGCCGTTGTTCTTCATCTTTTTCAGCATCCGGGTCACGGTCTCGCGGCTCACCTGCACGCGATCCGCTAGTGCCTGGTGCGTAAAGGGTGCATTGATGATGACCCCGTTGCTGTTCGGCACCCCCAGGGTCTTGCCGAACCGGGCGAGCGTGACCCTGATTTTCGACTCTGCATCATTGGTCCCGATGATCGTGTGAAACAGCCAGCATTCCCGCAGCCGCCGGCACAGCTCCGTGATGATCCCCTGCATCACCATGACATTCTCCCGCAAAAATTCGTCGAACAGGCTCTTGGTCAGCAAGAGGACCTTGCTGTCTTCCATGGCAATCACCGTGGCAAAATCGGTTTTACCATCGAGAATCCCCATGTCGCCGAAATAATCGCCCCGATGACGGATGGCCATCACGCGCTCCTGACCCTCCCGCGTGATCTCGACTACCTTCAGCCGACCGGCGAGGATCACGTACATGAATTGTTCCTCTTCATCCTCAAGAAAGACGGTTTCCCCCCGCTGGCAACTGTAGGCATTGGTCCTCTCCAGCAGGGCATAAATTTCCGCATCGCTGAAGTTGGCAAACAACGGCACCTTCTTCAACAGCGACAGCACCTTGTCCCGATTGAAACGTGTCCTGATCATGGAATCTCTTCCTCCAAATGGACGGAACCCGGCACAGATATGCAACGGGGCACTGCATCCGGTTCCTGCCTACTACATTCGGCTCATGAGATCCGGATAAAAAGTATTATGCACAAGTATATATTATTTCAATCTAACATTCAGCTCTGGTTCTACGCAATCATGAAATATTATACAGCCCGGCAACAGGGGAACGCCACCTTTCAGATGCATTGACGACACTCGTCATGTCGACAAAATTGACACGAAAGGGTTTTCCACGCACCCTGTTGATAACTTGCCGTCAGCTGTGGAAACGTTTCCATAATGGCACGAAAATTTGAGATCTTTTCCTCCTTGCCCAGAGAATAGGCTGCGCCCGTAACTACCCGATATGACGTGTCAATACATATTTGAACCTGTATACAGTTCTGTCAAAAAAACAACGCGCATGGAGGGCTGAAAACGACAGGTAAAAAGTGGATAACTTTCACCTCAGTCATGAAAACGCCATGTTTTTCGTTACGGGTAAACAGCATACAATATATTAATATTATCGTATTAAGGCGGCTTTTCCATTATTGTCCTATTGTATCAACTGTCATCACCTGTAATCCCTCGTCCCGCGCCTATCTACAGGCGTTCCCATATGTGACACCTAAGTACAACCATTGCCCAGTTTACACCCCGTTTTTGCCAATTTTAATACACTTTTCACCCTATTTTGGGCCATGTTTCCGGACTATATTCCCGGCTGTCGCGCATGACACATAATCCAATAGGGCAGAGACACCAAGCAGACGGGTAGTCCCCCCCTGGCCCCTTTGTTTTGAGCGGGTTTGACAGCAAACATTCCCATAACCGTGCAGCGTGATTCCCCCCCCAGGTGTATCGGATCGGCAGCGTATTGATACGCACACCCACACACACCCGACCGTGTAGTTAAACTCCAGCGGCCCCTATCCAACCATTTTATCGAGCAGCGTGTGGGATTATTACCAATGTCAATACTGTCGGCGTTATTTACAAACATACTACCCGAAGAATTTTAACCGCTATAAATGCCACTGAATCGGTGAGTTACCCGCATGGATACAAACTTGCATTAAACACTTATAATCAACTCAGATGTCCTGTTAGTGCTTAAAGCGAGTTCAAAAGTAAATGTTACTAAACTTAAACAGGGGGGGGGTAAGATGAGATACTGGGTAGGGATAGTAATTGGATTTGCCTTTTTAGGCATTGCTGAGGTGTCTCAAGCAGTAGTTTTATTTGATAATGGGCAGTATTCGGGACATCAATCAAATATTAGAAATATTATCGAACCTGGTTTTACACAAATGATTTATGACGATTTTACATTAGATCGTGACTACGTTATTACCGGGTTTAAATGGTCACAACATGATGGAATAAATATGGTTTATATCGCAACAAATTTGACGATATTTAATGGTCTCCCTATTGAAGCTAACACACTAATAAATAGAGATATCATTGCAGAGAGAACGGAGAATAATACAAATGTATTATGGGATAATTGGTACGGCTATGATTATTCAATACATAATCTAAAAATTAATCTGGCAGCTGGTACGTATTTTTTGGGTCTAAACTCAGTGATAGGAACCGGCGTCGAAGCTATTTGGGACGATTCAAGTTGGGATGAAACCGATGGTAATCTTTCAACAATACCTGGTAGATACATCATGAATTATAATTTCACAGAACCTGGTTCATTCTCATGGTGGCAAGACTCAGTTTTTGAGGTTATTGGTCACCCCGCCCCTGTCCCCGAACCCTCGACAATATTCCTCTTGGGTGCTGGGCTTGTCGGTCTTGCGGCATACGGCAGGAAGAAAAGCAAAAAATAAGTCGGAAAATTTTACACTTTTTAAGGGGGGGGGTGTCCATCACGGATGCCCCCATTATTTCATTTGCGTGATCCGTCCACTATTCACACTAACGCTGCATCGTCCTATGCCACCCCCAGACCTCAGCATTCCTCAACATTTCCAGATATTTATTGCGCGGCCAAGAAGAGGGTATGTATCTGCGGCGAGCAGGTTGTCTTATGCCCCCCCCGATACAGTTGACTCCTCTTTTAGACAATCCTCTTTTAGACAAAGGTACACGCGGCCTATGGGACGGTATAGCTGACGGGAACAGTGACGGGGGTAGAGGGGGGTGGTTAGTCTGAACTTTCCACTCTGCAACATTTGACCTAAAAAGAGATGTATGCATTTAGAGGGAAAGGTTGACCAAAATGAGCATCAACAACAAAGGGGCTAGACATTGCTGTCTAACCCCCTGCTTTTTTTGGCGCGCTTGGAGAGATTCGAACTCCCGACCTACGGATTCGTAGTCCGTTGCTCTATCCAGCTGAGCTACAAGCGCGTATGCCTATCTGGTTGTTCGTCAGCTTGCCGGGACGAAATCAACCAGGGAAAAACCGTACAAAGGATGCTGAAAAGCATGGGTTGTGGGGTAGAGAGAAAACAGCCACCCTTTGAAAATCTCGTGATCCCCTTCGCTGATCCTGACCTGCGCCGCAGGGTTCTTCGGCTCGTTGGAGAGCGAAGTCAGCGTCGTCCCCTCCATGGTGAAGTGGGGCAGGAAGTTCTCGACCTTGATCTTCAAGGCCGTGTTGGGAATCGAGATGCTTGAACCGAGAGGAACGGTGTAGACCGTTTCCTTGTTTGTCTTCTTGTCGTTAACCGCTATTCTTACGGCCTTCCACTTTCCCTTGACCGACTCGGGGACCACAACCGTGGTTTCTTTCTTAGCCATCTGGCCAGGTTGAGAAGTGGCAGGCTCACCGACCTTTTGTTCTTCTTTCTTGCTGCAACCCGTCAGGGCAACAACCCCGACCAGTGCCACGCAAGAAAGAATATGTACAGTTAACCTCACCATTTCCTCCGACACTGGGCGGCGGCCCTTGAATGAATGGCGGAGAGAGAGGGATTCGAACCCTCGATACCGGTTTCCCAGTATACTCGCTTAGCAGGCGAGCGCCTTCGACCTACTCGGCCATCTCTCCTAACACGTTTTCTGCACTATCGTCAACAAGATATGGCGGAGGGAGTAGGATTTGAACCCACGGAACTTTCGTTCAACGGTTTTCAAGACCGCCGCCTTAAGCCACTCGGCCATCCCTCCAAACCTTTAGCTGATCCGCTCCTGACCACCCATGTAGGGCCTGAGGGCTTCCGGGATCATTACCGAGCCGTCGGCCTGCTGGTAGTTTTCCAACACCGCCACCAGGGTCCGGCCGACTGCCAGCCCGGAACCGTTCAGCGTGTGGACATATTCCGGCTTGGCCTTTTCATCTTCACGGAAACGGATCGATGCCCGGCGGGCCTGAAAATCCTCGAAGTTGCTGCAGGACGAAATCTCGCGGAATGTATCCTGTCCAGGCAACCAAACCTCTATGTCGAACGTTTTCGCCGCGGAAAAACCGATATCACCGGTGCAGAGCTCAACGACCCGATAATGGAGCCCCAACAGCCGGAGCACCTCTTCGGCATTGTCGAGCAGCCGGTCCAGCTCAGCATAGGAGTGCTCTGGGTGGCTGAACTTTACCAGCTCAACCTTGTTGAACTGATGCTGCCGGATCAGCCCCCGAGTGTCCTTGCCGTACGAGCCGGCCTCTTTCCTGAAGCAGGGAGTATAGGCGGTATACAGCAGGGGGAGATCGTCGCCACGGAGGATTTCGTTGCGATGGATGTTTGTTACCGGAACCTCGGCAGTGGGGATCAGGAAGTAATCAACACCGTCAAGGTGGAACAGGTCATCCTCAAACTTCGGCAGTTGACCGGTCCCGGTCATGCTTTCCCTGTTTACCATAAAGGGCGGCAGCATTTCAAGATAATTGTGCCGCTCCGTATGGAGATCCAGCATGAAGTTCAGGAGCGCCCGCTCCAGCCGCGCGCCGGCACCGCGATAGAGCGTGAACCGTGCCCCGGTCAGCTTTGCCCCCCGTTCGAAGTCGAGAATCCGCAGATCCTCGCCAATCTCCCAGTGGGGTTTGGGGGCAAAGGCCATGGCCGGTTTTTCCCCCCAGCGCCTGATCTCCACGTTGTCCGCCTCTGAGGTGCCGACCGGCACAGAGGCATGGGGGATATTGGGGACCATGAGCAGGACGTTCTCCAGCTCCTCCTCGACCCCGCGCAGCTCATCATCGAGCGTCTTGATTTTCTGGGAGACCTCGCGCATCTCGGCGATGCGCCCTTGGGCCTGGCTCTTGTCCTTGATCCGGCTGATCTCTTCGGAAACCTTGTTGCGCAGCGCCTTCAGGGTCTCAGACTGCAGGAGCACCTCCCGCCGTCGGGTGTCGAGTTCCCGGAAACGACCGAGGTCGACACCGCCGCCACGGGTCTTGAGACGGGATTCGACCAGCTCCAAATTTTCGCGGATAAACCGTGGGTCCAGCATAAGAATACCCTTTACCTGTCAGTCGAAGGAAGCTATAGTTTCTAGCACCTGCCTCCATTTAAGTCAACGTTTTTTGGCTCGAATATGCGACGATCCCTGCTTCTCGCCATAGCTGCATGCCTGCTTGCGTACACCCTGGCCATCCCCTCTGCAGGAGCCGATGAGGTGACCATCTCCGCAGTAGGGGACATCATGCTGTCCGGATCGGCCCGCCCCGTGCTGGAGCAACATGGCTATGCCCATGCCTTTGCCGCAACCCGAACTCTTCTCTCCGGCAGCGATATCGTCGTCGGCAACCTGGAGGCGCCCATCACTTGTGCCGGCGCCGAGTTCACCGGGAAGCGTTTCCGTTTCAGGGCGCCCCTCGCGGTCGCACCGGCCCTTCGCCAGGCAGGATTCTCGGTTCTCACCCTGGCCAACAACCATATCCTCGATTTCGGCGCAGCCGGCCTTGCCGACACCCTGGGAAGCCTCCAGGGAAGCGGCATCCGTTTCTGCGGGGCCGGCAGCTCCCTGGAACAAGCCAGGGTCCCTGCCATCATCGAGGCACAGGGGAAGCGAATCGCCTTTCTCGCCTACTCCCTGACCTACCCTGCCGAATTCTTTGCCGGCCCGAAACGGGCAGGGACGGCGCCGGGCTACGCACCCCTCGTCACGGCCGATATCCGCGCGGCGCGCAAAATCGCCGACTACGTGGTGGTCTCGTTTCATTGGGGGAGGGAACTGGCTGGCCGGCCCCAGCCCTACCAGACACGGATTGCACACCAGGCCATCGATGCCGGTGCCGACGTGATCCTTGGCCATCACCCCCATGTCCTCCAGGGGCTCGAGCGCTATCGCGACGGCGTCATCTTTTACAGCCTGGGTAATTTTGCCTTCGGCAGCGGCAGCCGGGCATCGGACCGGAGCATCATCGCCCGGATCACTCTCGATGGGGGCATCAGGCAGGTGGAAGTCTTTCCGCTCAATGTCCTGAACCGGCAGATCCGCTTTCAGCCCAGGGTGCTGGAGGGAGAGCGGGGCGAACAGGTGATCCGGAAACTGAACCGCCTCTCCGCGGGGATGGGAACGCGTCTCGTGAAAAGCGGGCAGCGCTACCTGGTGGCCGAGTTCGGCTCCGGGCAGCACCTGGCCCGCAAGTAGGGGGAAAAACCATGCACAGGCTGTTCGTGGCCATCGACCTGCCGGAAGAGATGAAGCGTGCCGTAGCCGACCTTCGAGGGGAACTGCGCGGGGCAAAGTGGGTGGGAGCGGAGCAGTTGCACCTGACGCTCCGCTTCATCGGCGATGCGGACGACCTTCTGTTGAAAGGGATCGCGGAAGGTCTGGCCGGGATTGCGTGCAACTGTTTCCCCCTTGGCCTGAAGGGAATCGGCTATTTCCCGCCGCGGGGGGCGCCCCGCGTGCTCTGGGTCGGGCTCAAAGCCGGCGCGCAGTTCCTCACCCTGCAGCACGAGGTGGAGCAGGCCTGCAGAGCAGTGGGCATCCTGCCGGATGAGCGCCCCTTCTCCCCCCATATCACCATTGCCCGGTTGAAAGAGACCACGCCCGCCCAGGTGGCGGCATACACCGCACAGCACGGAGGTTTCCAGAGCGAGCCCTTCAAGGTGACGGAATTCCACCTTTACGAAAGCGTCCTTGGCCGTGAAGGGGCCACTCACACACGGGCACGGACCTATCCGCTCCGGGACTAGTCACACCCCCCGCAAAGAGGCGCCGACACAATCATCGCAGAATCCCGCCCCTTACGGCTCCACCTGCACCTGCTGTTTCTGCAGCCGCTTGTAATAGAAGTTCTGCCCATAGAGCACCGCGACCGGGTTGTGGCCGGTGACCCGGTCCTTGCAGACCAGGGTGGTGACCGGCGCCTGGGAGTGCTTGGCGAACAGCATGTCGTGACCGACGCAGAGGCCGACGATGATGTTCATGTCGGTCTGGTGCCGGTTGCAGAGCTGGGCCTGGGCAATGGGGTTGCATGCCGGCTCGAAGGTGCCGGGCCTGACCTTGTCCTCTTCGGCAAGTCCCAGTTCCAGCTTGTCGATGCTCCCGGCCTTGCAGCAGACCGACAGCGGCTCCAGCCCCTGCGCCCGCAGGATGGCCGACAGGTTGTCGGTCTCGGCCAACAGGCCGATACAGGTGGCAATACCGACCTTCTTCCACCCCATCAGCTTGGCCAGGGCAATGGTATCCTCCACCCTGGTCCAGCGGGCATTGACCGCATCGCTTCCCGGCACCGGCTGGTAACAGAGCCCCTCGACCCTGGCCGCAACCAGGGCAAGCCGGGCATCCTCGCTGTCGTCGGTGTAGAGGGCAAACGACTCCTTGATCACCTCGTCGTAGGCGGTCGACGGACAGTTGCCGGGTCGGGGGGGCGCCGTTGCGGGATCGCCACTCCAGCAGTTGGTGGTACCCTTGTTCTGCCATACTGCGCTGCATTTGGCACATGCCAGGGGGGTCTCTTCTCCGCTCGTCATCGGCACACTCCTTGTGCAATCGGGTTTCCGGCATATACAGGCGACAATGAAACCGCCAGACCGGTGCCACGCCTATTAATCAGCCTTCAGGCCCCGGTAAACGCCCGTGGGTATTTTTCCTTTGCCCGCTCCGGCTCGATCACCGCCAGGAGCGGCGGCCCGCCGTTCTTCAGGCCGGGCATCAC
>MTLC01000464.1_pt2 | contig 85788 bp, 81 predicted proteins | sample 1982451 | NCBI WGS metagenome assembly MTLC01 (sample SAMN05710165, study PRJNA340218) | biofilm metagenome | isolation source: sample SPH anode biofilm adapted to +100 mV | place: USA | collected 2012-02-03
GGCGGAGCTGGATTTATGTGGCACTGTTGCCCCCTCATCCGGCCTTCGGCCACCTTCTCCCTGTGGGAGAAGGGACTCCAGGCTGTCCATCAAGCGGTTAAACCAGCGACAGACCTCACCGACCTCGTCCTTTCGGTCTATGTCAAGACGCCTGGTCAGGTCTTTTTTCCCATCGGCCATATCTTTCAGCACGATTGCCATAGTTTTCAGGGGGGCGTTGATACCGATCATGACGATAAAGCCGAACAGCAGCGTAACCGCTGAGGAGCAAGCCGCAGTGAAAACGCTGAGGGCAAGACTCAGCCTGGCGGCGGAGGCGAGACGGTCGGACTTCTCAGCCATATGCGTGGCAAGCATGTCTTCCATTTCCTTCATGGCGTTGATCATGGCGGTGCTGGTTGTGAACCAGTTTTCGGGGCGAATGCCAAAATCACCGGTCAGCCTGCGAGCAAGTGCGATTGAGCGCATCTCCTCCACCTGCTGGTAAAAGGGTGCGTTCATCTTTTCCAGATAGGCTTTCTGGTGGTAGGTGTCGGCAAACTTGTTAAAGACATCCAGAAAGGTCGCCTGGGCGGCCGCTATACCGACATAATCTTCATATGTTTTATTATCAAAACGGTTGGTGGCGAAGACACCGCTGAGGGTGGCCCGTTCGAGCCCGGCCTGTTCCTTGACGCTCAGGAAAGCGTGATAAGCCATCGCTTCCCGGGTGAGTTCGGGATTCATGCTCATGATGGTGATCTGGGCCACGACATCAAGATATGAGGAGATGGTCCGGGTATAATAGGCCAGAGAGTCCTTCGGCTCCAACTTCATGCTGTCCACATCGGCGCGTATCATGGCCAGCTTTTCCAGCAGGGAACCGGCCGCATCGAGCCGTTCCCTGACCAGTTCAAGGTTGTTTTTGTTGGATGAGCTGTAAAACTTGAGTTCCCTGATCTGACTGTCCGTATCAACCCGTTGTTTGGACAGCTCTGTCCGGAACTTGTCACCTTTCGATGAGATAAATCCGGTGGTAAGTCCCCGCTCTTTCTGCAGCTGATGTATCAGCGAGCCGCTTTTTATGGCAAAGGCAGTCAGGATACGGGTTGTCTGAAGGCTATGCAGAGTAGTCAGTTTTACGGATATGTCCTGCGCAGCAAAGATGAGTATGCCGATAATTGGAACAATTACCATCAGCAGCATCTTGACCGGTATTTTTACGTTATCAAACAAAATCCCACCTCCTCCATCAGCCTGAACAGCGGCAATATGAGTCGATTTACAGCTTATTGACGATAAATTCGGGAAACAGCGTGGGTGACCTGGCGACACTGGATATTCTGAGAGATTTCAATTTGTCGTAGTAGCTGTACACATGGTTCAGGGTGAGATTTCCCGGTTCATTGCACATTTTTGTCGAGGCTGCCAAGCCGGATCTCCTGCCAAAGACAAAGATATCGAGGAGAGCATTCCCCATGATCCTATTCCTGCCGTGAATCCCTCCGGCGGCTTCTCCGGCTACAAAAAGATTCCTGACGGTTGTCTCCCCTTTTTCATCGATCAAAATTCCGCCGTTCTGGTAGTGGAGGGTCGGAAACACCAGCAGGGGCCGCCTGGAGATGTCGATTTTGACCCGCATCAGCTGCCGGTAAAGCGACGGAAAGCGGTTTCTCAGGAAACCTTTGCCCGAGATCTCTTCAACCAGCGGAGTATCAAGCCAGACCCCCGTCTTTCCGAAGCGGGTCGAGACGCCATTGCCGTTTTCACATTCCCGAATGATGGCTGCAGCGCAGACATCCCTCGTTTCGAGTTCGTTGACAAACCGCTCTCCCCTGGCGTTCACCAGGTGCGCCCCGAGACTCCGGATCGCCTCGGTGACAAGTACTCCCAGCATATGTTCGGGAAACATGACCCCGGTCGGGTGGTACTGGAACGAATCAACCCCTTCCAGCTCCGCTCCGGCCCGGTAGGCAAGCACGATCGCATCACCGGTCGCGCCGAAATTATTGGAGGTGGGAAATCCCTGCATATGGAGACGCCCCGATCCTCCGGTTGCGAGGATGACCGCCCTGGCCCGCACCGCAAAATGCCGCTTTCTTCCCAGATCAAACAGGATCGCCCCATTACATTCGCCGGACTCGTTCGTGGTCAGCTCCACCGCCGGGGTAAATTCAGAGATTTCGATCCGATCCCGCTTGCCGATCTCGTCCTTCAAAACCTTCATGATGTTCAGGCCGGTATGATCGCCAATCGAGATCAGCCGGGGGGCCGATATGCCACCGCCCTTCTTGGTCAAAAGATTACCGGCTTCGTCCCGGTCGAAGTCTACGCCTGTGTCGAGGAGCCACTTCACGACTCGCGGCCCGTCTTCCACCAGGGCCTTGACCAGATCCCGCCGGCCGATCTGTTTGCCGGCGGCCATGGTATCGCAAAAGTGCCGCAGCAGTGAATCATGCTCATCCACCGAAGCCTGCATCCCCCCCAGCGCCATGATGGTGTTGGAATTGCCGAGCCTGAGCTTTGTGGCAAGCAGAACCCGCGCTCCCACGCTTTCGGCAAAAAGAGCGGCCGTAACCCCGGCCCCGCCGCCCCCCAGCACAAGCAGATCCGTATCGTATTCGGGAGTGAGGTCGATCTTCGAGTAGTCCAGATCGCTGAATGCTTCCAGCAGGTCCGCTATTTCATGGGTTGTTCTCGCCCCACGGTTAACGCCGATCCTCAGATTCCTGAAGGCCGATTCCTTGTAATCCGGATGGAATCGACTAAGCAGCTTCGCCTTGGCCTCTTCCGGCAGCATCTCCATCTCTGCCTGTTTGCGCGTCTCACGGGTAGCGGCTATATTTTCGATGCTTTCGAGCATATCATCCGGATACATTTATGCCCCCTCCGGACGGCGGCATTTCACTTCAAGCTCTTCGTCGCCCATGGTTGCGATGCTGTCCCATTCGGCGGTAAATTGATGCGACCCCAGCTGGTCAAGCCGCTTCTGGAGATTGGGTGGAAAAGCCCGCTCTTTCGCCAGCGCCCTCTGGATGAAAAGCGCCACATGCTGGGGCGCAATCCCTTTCGGGCAGCGTGAGGCGCACAATCCGCACATGATGCAGTCCATAATATGCCCGGTGGCAGTTTCATAATCGGCATCCTTGGCGGCTTTCATCACGCCGGCCACGTTGATCCACTCCGGACAGATGTTGCACGCCTTGCAATCGTTGCAGGTGTAGAGTTCCGGATAAATCTCCGCCAACTGCATGAGAGGATTTTCCATCGATTCCAGCAGGTATCGCGCAAGCCGAGCCGGGAAGTACGGCAGCATGATGACGTTCAGCCCATCCTCAACAACCTTGTGGCAGCCGAGCCCGAACTTGACTTTTCTGCCCTCTTTCTCCAGATAGGCTACGGTGCAGGCTCCGCACAAGCCGGAAAGACAGCCGACTCCCCGCTTCACGTCATGCCCCGTATCCCAGAGGGCTTCAATGACCGTCAACCCTTCGGGGACCCTTATTTTTCGGCCTTCAAGCTCGATCGTGACCGTTTTACTGTTGTTCATGATCAGCCTCCGGAAGTACTCCCCTGTTCACATTATCGTTACTTCGCCCCGCCACCCTCCAGGGCCTTCAGACGTTCTTTCAAAGCCTTTTCCTTTTGCCAGCGGGCCGTGATATCCCTGATAATCGCTCCGGTGCCGAGAACGGCGCCATCCTGACTCCGTACTATGACCATGCTGAATTCCAGGGAAAGCCGGGTGCCATCCTTGCGGATACCGGGGGCAGAGAGAAGTTCTGTTCCATAGCGTGTCTCGCCGCTTGCCATGACTTTATGATACCCTTCCCAATGTCTGCCGCGCAGGTTTTCCGGGATAATCAGGTCCAGGCTTTGCCCCTCGGCCTCGGCGGCGGAATATCCGAACATGGCCTCGGACCCCTTGTTCCAGAGCCGGATATTCCCATCATGGTCGGCAAACATGACGGCATCGCTGTTTTCACTTACGATCTGTTCCGCCAGCCAGGCAAACGACAGATTGCTCATAGTTTTTCTCCTTGATGAATTTGCTTTTGAATGTGGCAAAGTTAAACATTATCAGCACGGCATCTCGGCATTCTTGCGGGAATAGTACCACCAGGTCATGATGATGCACGTGGCATAGAAGACCACGAAACCGTACAGGGCTGCATCCGGCCCCCCGGTCATGGTAATCGAGGTACCAAAGCTCTTGGGGATGAAGAAAGCCCCGTAGGCGGCAAAAGCCGAGGTAAATCCAAGCACTGCCGCCGACTCCTTGCCGGCATCCTTGACAGCCTGCTCCTGGGCTTCCGCCCCCTTGCCCTGCGCATCACGCTGCCGCTCGGTGAGGAAAATCACGGGTATCATCCGGAAAGTGGAGCCGTTGCCGATACCGGTGGCGAAGAACAGCAGTATAAACAGTCCCAGGAAGCCCCAGAAGTTCCCGCCCACGCCTCCATGGGGCAGAAAGAAGAGTACGCCAAAGACCGCTGCCGCCATAACGATGAAATTCCAGAAGGTTACCGCCGCGCCCCCCAGCTTGTCTGCCAACCACCCCCCAAGCGGCCTGGAGAGAGCCCCCACCAACGGGCCGAGGAAGGCATACTGGGTCGGGTTCTCCATCGGGAATTGTGATTTGATCAGGAGCGGCAGACCGGCGGAATAGCCGATGAACGAACCGAAGGTACCGAGGTAGAGCCAGCACATGATCCAGTTGTGCCTGCGACTGAATATGATCGACTGTTCCTTGAAAGAAGCCTTGGCGCTGGCGATGTCGTTCATTCCGAACCAGGCCGCAATTGTGGAGACGATGATCAGCGGCACCCAGACAAAGCCGGCGTTTTGCAGCCAGATCGATTTGGTGACCCCCTTGACCACGCATACCTGCGGTTCGCCGCACAGCGCACTGAACATGCCGGTGGTTATCACCAGCGGCACGAGGAACTGCATGGCGCTGACACCCAGGTTGCCCAGGCCGGCGTTCAGACCCAAAGCGGTTCCTTTTTGTGCTTTTGGGTAGAAGAAACTGATATTTGCCATGCTCGACGCAAAGTTGCCCCCCCCGAAACCGCACAACAGGGCCAGGATCAGCATGGTGGTATAGCTGGTGTTCGGATCGCGCACGGCAAAACCGATACCGATGGCCGGGATCAGGAGCGATGCCGTGCTGATGGTGGTCCACTTCCGGCCGCCAAAAATCGGGACCATGAAGGAGTAGAAAATCCGCAGTGTCGCGCCCGTCAGTCCGGGCAGCGCCGCCAGCCAGAACAGTTTATTCGGATCAAATTTGAAACCGATGTTGGGGAGGTTGACCACAACCACACTCCAGACCATCCAGACCGCAAAGGAGAGAAACAGCGCCGGAATGGATATCCACAGGTTGCGGGTGGCAATTGCCTTTCCTTCCTTTTCCCAGAACTCTTTATCTTCCGGGTTCCAAGTTGTAAGTACATGTGATGACATCGTTGTCTCCTTGATCGTTCCGAATTTTTGTTAGTGATTGTCCGCTGCCGTTCCTTCAATCTTGCGCATATCCTTCGGATGTTTCTCCAGCATCATTTTTTTCACCACATAATGCAGTGATGTCAGGCAGACCAGTGACAGGGCAAACATGAACATCCAGCAGCTGCTCCAGAGTCCGGTCCATTCCAGCAGATAACCGAATACGATCGGGCAGACAAAACCGCCCAGCCCCCCCAGAACCCCCACCATACCGCCAACCACACCGACCTCTTCCGGGAAATAGTCCGGAATAAGCTTGTAGACGGCCGCCTTGCCGATCCCCCAGGTGCTGCCCAGAACAAAGACCAGCGTGGCAAATATCCAGACATTGGCCTGAAAGAATATTCGCGTGACACCCTTGGCAAGCAGTTCTTTCTTCTTGACCGTCTGCCCGACGGCGACCACCGGCTCCTGCCAGGTCTGCTTGTTGGGAAAAATCTGCATCTGGGTATCAGAGGTCGGCTTGATTTCCGGTTTTATTTTCAACGCGTAAGACTGTTCACCAACCACGATCGTCGTGGGCGTCACTTCCTTGACCACACCGGCACGCATAGCCATAATCCCGCGGCCCGGAGAGAAAATTTCCATCTTCGGCACGATAATCAGCAGGCTGATCAGCGTTGAAGCCCCCAATACCCAGTACATGATCTGGCGGCCGCCGAATTTGTCAGACATCCAGCCACCCAGGGCACGGATAACTCCGGAGGGGACACTGAAAAGTGAGGCGAACAGGCCGGCGGTGACCAGGGGCAGATAATAAACGCTGACGAAATAGGGGACCAGCCATTGGGAAAAGGCCACAAAACAGCCGAACACAAGAAAGTAATACATACCGAAGCGCCAGACGCGCACATGTTTGAGCGGCGTCAGCATCTGTGAGAAGGATTTGCCGGAGCTGGCCGGTTTCCTGTTCTCGCTGAACAGCAGGAAAATCACTCCCATTCCCGCCAGAATCATGGCGTAATAAACCGGAAGCTGCCGCCATTGTTCAATATGAGTGCCGTTGCTGGTCAGCTTGTTGAGCATGGTCGGGGCGAACAGCGTGGTAAGAGCCGCCCCGGCGTTTCCGGCGCCGAAGATTCCGAGCGCCGTGCCTTGGCGCTCGCGGGGATACCAGACCGAGGTGAAGGCGATGCCGATTGAAAAGCTGACCCCGACCAGGCCAAAACCGAAACTGCAGAGGGCAAACGAAGTAAAACTGTCAGCCTTTGACAGCAGGTACATCGGGATGGCACAGATAAAAAGCAGCGCTCCGAACACCGGCTTGCCGCCGAATTTGTCGGTCAGCATCCCGGCCGGCAGCCGGAACAGCGAGCCGGTCAGCACCGGAATCCCCAGCAGCCAGCCGATCTCCACCGGCCCCCACTTGAAGACCTGATTGTCGACCAGGAATGTCACCAGCACGCCGTTGAACATCCAGGCGCCGAAACATACCGTGAAGGCCAGGGTATTGAGAAAGAGTATTTTGTGCGATTTCAGAGTTGCGGTTTCAAGCATCGGCACATCCCTCCCAAACTCGTTTTAAATACGAAATGCCTTCACTTCGACCGCCAGCGATACAGAATCGGCGGGTCTTTCAGGAAATCGAACGGAACGTAGAGCATGTGTACCAGCTTGGTGAACGGCAGCAACGCCACGATCACGAAGGCACCGGCCGCATGCAGCTTGAAGACCATCGGAAAATCGGTCACGTATTCAATCTGCGGATTGAAGGTCAATAGCGACCAGAGATAGGGGACCGCCGTGTGCAGATACCACTGGGAGCCCCAGCGCATGAAGGTCGCGACGTAGACGCCGGTCAGGCTCTGTGCCAGCAGCAGGTACAGCAGTACCCAGTCCGAAGCGAAAGTCACCTGCTTCAACAGCGGCGTATTGACGCGGCGCAATGTGAGCGCCAGACAGCCGAATACGGCAAAGAGACCCAGCGCCAGGCCGACACTCTCAAAGATCACCAGGTTGCGCTCGTTTCCGAGAAATGCTTTCATCGGACCGGGGAATATAACACCCAGAAAGTGGGCCGCCAGCACCGGAATTATGCCGTAATGCCACGGATTGATCCCCCAGAAGAGGGTCTTGCGCTCCAGAAACTGTGTCGAATAAGCTGACCAGGTCAGCCGGTTGCTGAAGTAGCGGTAGGGCGTCACAAAGATGATCAGCGCCAGCGCCGCATAGGGCAGAACGATAAAGATAAAGTTGTTCAACATGATTGCACCTCCTTACAATCTTCTGCGCAGAGCAGCCTGGCAGCTTCAACCACTGTCTTCCAGGGAGAATCCTGCCGGTCGGCGAACGCTGAATTCATCCGCTCCACCCCAGGCAATACGCAATCGGCGATAAATGGTTGCCTCGTTCGATCACCTTCCTGCCGCGCCCGATGCCCCAGAAATCCGAGCACGACAGAAAGGTGGTCCGGGAGTTCGGTTGATATCGGGATGTATCCGTGCCGTTCGAACTCCTGTTTCAGCATAATCATGTAGCCCCCCTTCTTCTGGTTGTCGCCGAAGAGGTGGTGACCCAGGTAGGGAGCGGTGGCCGGATTGAAATCGAAGGTGGCAACGTACTCTTCCTGAAGCGCCGCCAGGGACGAAGCGGCGGTAAATCCGGCAAAGGAGGAAAGGTTGGTGTCTACCCCCTTTTTATTCATATAGTCGCTGACACAGTCGAAATCAGTTTGCAGTTGTTCCTTTTGTTCCGGATAGTCAAGCATCCGGGCGAGGGCTTCGTAGCTGGCGGCGATCGTCATTTCGGCCCCCTTGTCTTCTTCAGGATGCCGAAGCCGCTGGCGCCCTTGCGCTGATAGGAATCCAGATCCTCGCGCTGCTGGGTCGGGATAACATTCCGCTCGCGGTATCCGCCGATCGTGAAGAGGCGATAGAGCTTGTCGGCCCCGGCCAGATCGAGTCCCGCCTCTTTCAGGGTGGATTCGAGGACAGGCTGCCCCAGGCTGCCGGCGCGCTTGAAGACCCGCAGCGCAATCAGCTTCTGCAGCGACTCTGCAATGATCTGATGGTTGCCGCCGGAGAGGAGGCTGGCCAGGAAACTGATCGGCGCCCGGAGTTTTTCAAGCAGCGGGATCGTGCCGTGTATCGCCAGTTCGTGCAGATCTGCGCCGCTGGAGATAACCGGTGAGAGCGACGGGATGTAGTAGGCCATCGGCATGGTGCGGAACTCGGGATGCAGCGGCAGGGCCACGCCGAATTCCTTGATCAGCGCATAGACCGGCGACTTCTCGGCCGCTTCCAGCCACTGGTCGGTAACGCCGTTGGCGCGGGCAGATTCCCTGACCTGCGGATCACGCGGATCAAGGATTACTTGGCGGTGGGCCGCCACCAGTTGATCATCAGGCTTGAGCAGCGCTTCCTCAACCCGGTCGGCATCGTACAGCAGCACGCCGACGTGACGGATCCGGCCGACGCAGCTGTGGGCGCAGGCGTTGCACTGGCCGGTTTCGGTGCGCGGAAAGCAGAAGATGCATTTCTCCGCCTTGCCGCTCTGCCAGTTGAAATAGACCTTCTTGTACGGACAGGCGCTGGTGCAGAAACGCCACCCTTTGCAGACATCCTGATCCACCAGGACAACTCCGTCCTCGCCCCGCTTGTAGAGCGCCCGGGACGGGCAGGAAGCAACGCAGGCCGGATTCAGGCAGTGATTGCAGATGCGGGGCAGGTAATGCATGAACATGCGCCCGTAGTCTTCCACAAGCGTGCGGTCTTCCAAGTTGGAATCCTCGACGGCGTAAACCTGCGAGCCGGAGAGGTCGTCGTCCCAGTTGGGGCCACCGGTGATCTCTTCCATCCGTTCGCCGGATATCTGCGAAAAGGCCTCGGCCACCGGTTGGTCACTGCCGGGAGGCGCCTTGTAGAGGTTGCTGTAGTCGAAGTCGAAGGGCTCGTAGTAGTCATCAAGCTTCGGCATGTTGGGCTGGAAGAACATGTTGAACAGTGTCGGCCCCTTGCCCATGGCCCGCAGCCTCAGCTTGCCGTTTTCGCGGATCCAGCCTCCCTTGAAAATATCCTGATTCTCCCATTTTTTGGGATAGCCGACTCCCGGTTTGGTCTCGACGTTGTTCCACCACATGTACTCGGCGCCCTTGCGGTCGGTCCAGATGTTTTTGCAGGAGATGCTGCAGGTGTGGCAGCCGATGCATTTGTCCAGATTGAATACCATTACCAGTTGCGCTCGTACGTTCATCGCCTCACCCCCTCAACTTTCTGACAACCACGTAGCTGTCGCGGTTAACTCCGGTCGGCCCCCAGTAGTTGAAGTAATAACTGAATTGTGCATACCCGCCCAGCATCAGGGTCGGCTTCAGGCGGATGCGCGACAGGCTGTTATGCACGCCGCCCCGCTTGCCGCTCTTCCTGGACTTCTTGACATTCAGAGTCCGTTCCGGGGCGTGGTACATGATCGCCGCGCCGCGCGGGATGCGGGACGAGACGACGGCCCGGCTGACGACAACGCCGTTGGCGTTAAAGACTTCGATCGCTTCGTTGTCCTCGATACCGGCACTGGCCGCATCCTCATGGTTGAGCCAGACTACTGGGCCACCCCGGGAAAGTGTCAGCATGCGCAGGTTATCGCTGTAGGTGGAGTGGATACTCCACTTGCCGTGCGGAGTCAGGAAGTTCAGGATCAGGCCGGTTTCACCCTCGGTTTCGTCCATCATGGCCGGATTGAGCTTCCCTTTGAAGGTCGGCAACCCCTCGTGGAACTCGCCGTAATAAGGATGATCCAGATACAGGGACTGGCGTCCGGAGAGGGTTCGCCAGGGCACCCCGTGCTCCACGTTCAACGTGTACGGGGCATAGGGGCGGTTTTCGCTGACCAGGCCGCTCCAGACCGGGGTGCTGATGAATCGGCGCGGTTTCTGGGTGATCTCCTCCCAGGTCATGCGGAAGTTGCGGTCACCTTCCGAAATCTGGGCCAGAGGCTTGCCGACCCGCTTCTCCAGGTTCTGATAGGCGCGATGGGCCAGCTCGCCGTTGGTTTCCGGGGCAAAGGCCATCAGCACGTCGGCCACGTTACGCACGTCTTCCATGTCGATGTAGGTCTTGTCATTCCAGGAGCGGGTCGGCATGGTTTTGAGGAGTTTTTCATGCACGTCTTCCGCGTCCCAACTGACCCCGTGGGCATGCAGGTGGCCGATGCCCGGGCCGAGCGACATGAAACGGTTGTAGAGATTGATGTAATCCCGCTCGACGATCGGCAGGTTCGGCATGGTCTTGCCCGGAATCGGCTCGCATTCGCCCAGTTTCCAGTCCTTTACACTGCGCTGGGCGATTTCACCCGGCGTGTCGTGCAGCAGAGGCGCCGCAATGATGTCCTTGAACGGTACCGGGAAGTGCAGCGGTGCCAGTTCGCTGACCTTTTTGGCAATCCCGGCGAAAATGTTCCAGTCGGATCTGGATTCCCAGGCCGGATCGACTGCGGCATCCATGCAGTTGACAAAGGAGTGCATGTCGGTGGTGTTCAGGTCTGATTTCTCGTACCAGGTGGCCGCCGGCAGGACGATGTCGGAATAGAGGGTCGAGGTGTCCATGCGGAAGTTGAGATCCACCACCAGCTCCATCTTGCCGGCGGGAGCCTTCTCGTGCCAGACGATGTCCTTGACCTGCCCCTTGGCCGCCTCCCTGGCGGTAAAGCTGCTGTTGGGAGCGCCGATGACATGTTTGAGGAAGAATTCGTGCCCCTTGGCGCTGGAAGAGATGGCGTTGCCGCGCCAGATGAACCAGACCTTGGGTGAGTTGCCCTCGCCGTCCGGGTCCTCGATGGCGAAGCGGGTTTCGCCGCTCTTGAGCCGCTTGATCAGCCAGGCGCGCACATCGTCGTCGGTCGTGGCGCCGGCCGCCTTGGCCTGTTCCATCAGCCGGACCGGGCTCTCGTTGAAATGCGGGGAGAAGGGGAGCCAGCCGAGCCGGACCGCCTTGGCGTTGAAGTCGGCGGTATGCATCGGCATGTTCTCGCCGGTCTCCGGCTTGAAGTAATCGACAAAATTGCGGTCATAGCGCCACTGGTCCGAATGCATGTACCAGAAGCTGGGAGTGTTCTGGAGCCGCGATGCCTTGGTCCAGTCTTGGGCCATGGCGACCGAGGTCCAGGGGGCCAGCGGCACCACCTTTTCCTGGCCGACATAATGAGCGAGCCCGGCGCCGTTCCTGCCGACGCTGCCGGTCAGGATCAGTGCGGTAATGGCGGCACGGTAGATCAGGTCGTTGTGGTACCAGTGGTTGATACCCGCTCCGACGATGATCATGTTGCGGCCGCCGCTCTGCTCGCCGTTTAAGGCCCATTCGCGGGCGATATTTATCAGGCTCTCGGCGGCGATGCCGGTATATTTTTCCTGCCATTTAGGAGTGAAAGGCTTGTCGTCCTCGTAATTCTTCGGGTAATCGCCACTCAGGCCTCGAGAAACGCCGAACTGAGCCATCAGCAGATCGAATACGGTGGCGACGGTCACTTCGCCATCCTTGGTCATGACGCGCCGGACCGGGACATCTCTGATCACCTCCCCGTCAGCCTCGAAGGTGAAGCGGACCGCGCTGGTGTCCTGGCCGATGAAGGTCAGGGAGCAGTCGATATCTTTGCCGTCCACCAGGTCCACCATATCCAGGTTCCAGTTACCCTCCTGCTTGGCATAGCGTGAACCGATGCTGCCGTGGGGAATGCGGACGTTCCCGGCGCTGTCTCCGACGCAGAGCGTCCAGTCGGCATGCTCGATGTCGGAAGCCCGCTCCAGTTCGGATGCTCGCAGGAATTCTCCCTGCCGCAGAACTCCGTCCTTTACAGTCAGCTTGACCAGGAACGGGAGGTCGGTGTACTTGCGCACGTACTCATCGAAAAATGGCACCTGGCGGTTGGCGTAGAACTCGGTCAGGATGACATGGTTGACCGCCATCCAGAAGGCGCCGTCGTGCCCCTGCTCCACCGGCAGCCAGGCATCGGCGAACTTGCTGGCCATGCTGTAGTCGGGGGACATGACCACCACCTTGGTGCCGCGGTAGCGGGCCTCGGTCAGGAAGTGGGCATCAGGGGTGCGGGTCATGGGGACGTTGGAGCCGCACAGAACTATGTAGGAGGCGTTATACCAGTCGGCCGATTCGTTGACGTCGGTCTGCTCGCCCCAGACCTGCGGCGATGCCGGAGGGAGATCGCAGTACCAGTCGTAGAAGCTCATGGCGACACCGCCCAGCAGCTGCAGGAAGCGGGTGCCGGCGGCATAGCTGATCATCGACATGGCCGGGATCGGCGAGAATCCGATCACCCGGTCAGGGCCGTGCTTCTTGGCCGTATAAAGCGTGGAGGCCGCAATCAGCTCGGTCGCCTCTTCCCAACTTGCGCGCCGGAAGCCCCCCATGCCGCGCTTGCCGGTATAGCTCTCGCGTGCTGCGGGGTTCTCGACGATGCTTTTCCAGGCCTCGACCGGATCAGTATGGGTGGCGCGGGCTTGGCGCCACAGGTCAATCAGCACGCCGCGCATATAGGGATGCTTGACTCGCAGCGGGCTGTAGAGGTACCAGGAGTAGCTGATCCCGCGTGGACAGCCGCGAGGCTCGTGATTGGGGAGATCGCCATTGAACTGCGGATAATCGTTGGCCTGCAGCTCCCAGCCGACAATGCCGTCCTTGACATGCACCATCCAGCTGCAGCCGCCGGTGCAGTTCACGCCGTGGGTGCTGCGAACCACCTTGTCGTACTGCCACCGGTTCCGGTAAAACTCCTCCCAACCTCGGTCGCACGGGTTATGATCGTCCTTGATCCGCTCGTTAGACATTATGCGATCCTCCTTTTGTAAAGAGTCAATCCCAGCATCATCACAACAAACAGGCCGACACCCGCCAGAGGGAAGGCCGCCGTGGCGACACCTTTCTTTTGTTCGGACGCATCCTTAAACAGGGCCAGCAACGCCGTCACTTCATCATCGGTCAAGGGGCGGCCGTCATAGATTTTTTTCATGGTCGGAAATTTGAGTGCTTTGAGGGCGCCTTTCATCCCGGTTTCCCCCATCTTCTGGTAGGATCTGCTCAGGTCGGCAGTGGCCAGGTTGCCACCCTCGATTCCCGGAAATTTGAAGGGGTGACAGGAGGCGCAGGGAGCTCCGCCGTTGGCCAGCCGCTTCTTCCCGGTAAAGAGCGCCTTTCCCTGGGCAACCAGTTCCGGCGTGACCACGACGGCCTTCTGCTCTGCTGCTGGGGGAGCGGCTGCAACGGCAGCGCCACCGCCACCGCCCGCTCCCGCAAGATAGGTGATGATTTTTTGCGCATCCTCGCGACTGACACCCAGATTCGGCATCTCGTAGCCGTATTTCTTGACCAGCTCTACCTGGAACGGATCCTTTGCCGCAGTCAGTTTATCTGGTTCGACAATGACACGCACCATCCAGTCACCCGGTCGTTTTTCGCCTACTCCTTTCAGATCCGGGCCGCCACCATCGCCACCGCCGATTGTGTGACAGCCGGCGCACTGCTTATCGAACAGCTCCTTACCCTGATCTGCCCGGACCGGAATAGCGCTTGCCAGCAGTATCATCAGCAACATGAAAAAACTCAATAATCCGCCTGAATTAGTCATAGGTTTCCCCCCTTCACTGTTTGTCATTGGTACGCTGTTTGTTAATTATTCCCCGATAAATTTAAGGATAACAGGCCAAATGCTTTTTTCAAGACGTATTAATTTTAATCAATGTGTTTAACTGAATGATACATACGCGCCAAACTCTTTACACCGATAAACTGGGTATTTAACGTATACCAATGGGACAAGATCAGTAAGCTTAGCAATACATTTAGTCTGTAATGCCGCATCCAATCTAACTCGCCATAGCATTTATTCGCATAGCACATAATGAAACCGCATTATTTATGTTCAAATAATCCGCTAAACGTCAGTTAAAATATTTGACTCAAGTCAAAACATAGTTATTTATTTATTTTTTATGAATTTTTTTTACTTTTTTGAATCAATCAGACCGGTAAATCTCAATAACTACTGGTTATTAGGAGGTCGGCCGTTTTAATAGCTATTGTTCGGTTTACAAACCGAATTCCATAGAATTGGATGTGCCTGCGTGATTTCATTTAACTTTAATATTGACGTTTCACAAAACCATGATATAAGTGGACTTAAATTGTCTTATTTGAATTGAGGGGGGCGTATATCATGTCACTTGAAGGCAGACAGGCTCCAGGGTTCACATTGGAAGGCAGCGATGGGAAACAGCACTCTCTGCAGCAGTATGTCGGTAAGACGGTTGTCGTGTTTTTTTATCCTAAAGATAACACGTCCGGTTGCACGAAAGAAGCTTGCGGCTTTAGAGACAACTACAACAAGTTGATAGACAATGGGATTGTTCTTCTTGGTGTCAGCAAGGACAGCATCGCTTCCCACAATAAATTTATAGCAAATTTCAATTTGCCATTTGTCTTACTGAGTGACCCGGAGACGACCATGATGCAGGCCTATGGAGCTTTCGGAGAAAAAGTAATGTATGGTAAGAAGAGTACCGGAACTATCCGCTCAACTGTAATTATAGGGCCGGATGGAATTGTTTTAAAACATTGGAACAAGGTGACAAAAGCGGAGCAACACCCGAATCAGGTCCTCGATTTTCTGATGACGAAGTCCGGATAGATTTTAGAGGATATCATGAAACATTTTTTCGCAATGATCGCAGTTTTTGTATTGCTGTCCCCCTTAAACGCGGCAGCTGCAACCTACAGGCTGGATCCAGTTCACTCCTCAATTGAATTTAAAGTTAAACACTTGATGATAACCAATGTAAAAGGCATTTTTGAAAATTTTGATGGCACCGTTTTTATAGATGAAAAAGACATAACAAAGTCAAAGATTGAGGTCAGCATCGAGACGAATTCTATTAACACAAATATCGCCAAGCGAGATGATCACTTGCGCAGTCAGGAATTTTTCGATGCAGCCAAATTTCCTACCATGACTTTTGTTTCAACGCAGATAAAAAGATCCGGTAACAACAAATTAAAGGTAATCGGTGACCTTACAATCAAGGGAGTTACAAGAGCTGTAGTTCTGAATGTGGAAGGACCAACCGATGACATTAAAACCCAACAAGGTGAGATTAAAAGGGGTGCATCAGCTTTGGCTAAAATCAACCGTCAGGACTTTGGCATCAGTTGGAGTAAAAAACTGGACGGAGGCGGCTTGGTTGTTGCGGATGATGTTTTCATAAGCATTGATACTGAGCTTGTTAAACAATAGTTTTTTTTGCGGTATCCATAATAGGCGACCATCTTCAGCAGAAAAAAGAGAATTGTCTGATCTCTAATACAGGAGGTAACAAGTAATGAAGTTTGTCACTCTTAACGAGGTTATCAAATTCGCCGTTGACCGCGAAGACACCGCTTACAAACTTTATAAGCGCGCCGCGGAACTTTCCACCAGCATCGCATCGAAAAAGATGTTCGAAGAATTGGCAGCGGAGGAAGCCACGCATAAGGACGTATTTAGTAAGATTGACGAGGAGAAAGCTGAAACACACAAACTCTGCAAGCTTCCTGAAGCCTCCATCGCCAAGTACCTGGCGGATGTACCTTTCCGTGCGGACTTGACCTACAGTGAGATACTGGCTTTTGCTCTCAAAACCGAAGAAAACGCCTACCAACTATATAAGGTAGCTGCGGGCATGACAGACGACCCCAAACTTCAGAAAGTACTGATGACCTTTGCCGATGTTGAATTAGGGCATCGCCGCAGGATTGAGGCAATTTATGAAGAGCGGGTGTTAACCGAAGGATAGCATTACGCCGTGAAGTATTTTACAAACTGGAAAGGCGGCCATAAGTGGTCGCCTTTCCAGTTTGTGTAGTCTGTTTTGTAGAATCTGTAGCTTGCCCACGCAACACAAGACCAGATTTAGATCACTTACCTTTAACCGCGTATAACCCAGCGGCATTACGCCAGTAACCTTTGTAGTCTAGGCCATAACCGAATAGAAATCGGTCACCGACTTCTATTCCGCAAAAATCAGCACGCATGCCAGGCTTAACTTTTCTTAGATGCAGCTTTTCAACCAGTGCCGCCATAGACACTGATTTTGCGCCCTGCTGACGACAGTAATCAGCAATAGCAGCCAGCGTAATGCCTTCGTCCAATATATCATCAAGAAGAAGCACTGTTCTGCCAATCATATTTTCAGTCGGTTTAACTTTCCAATCCAAGCTTGATCCATTGGTCTCATGCCCATAGCGAGTTGCATGAATGTACTCCACTTGCAATGGAAAATTGAGTTGTGTCAGCAGTTGCCCCGCAAATATTAGCCCGCCGTTCATTACGCAAATAACCAAAGGGTTAGAATTCTTCAGTTCAGTTGTAATCTCATGTGCTATCCGTTTGATAGCTGATGTAATTTCAAATTCTGAAACAAGCAACTCTGCTTCAGACATCACTTTATTCGCTTCCACGAGTGTCATATCATTCCTTTCTTTTTGCAGCCACTATACGCTCTACACCGCCCGGGTCGTTGGCCGTCAGAAATTGATTATAGCCATTTGTATCTTTGAATAATTGCATTACGTCATTGGCCTGTCCGCTACCAACCTCAAGTAGCAGCCATCCGCCTGTATTCAAGTGTGCCAGAGCATCAGGTATGATTTTTCTATAGAAAACCAAACCATCAGAACCGCCATCCAATGCGCCTAAAGGGTCGTAGTCACGCACTTCAGGTTCGAGAGATGAAATCTCCAGTGTAGGTATATAGGGTGGATTAGAAACAATCAAATCAAAGCTACGTCCTGCAACAGGTTCAAAAAGTGATCCGCACAATACTTCTACGTTCAGACAATACTTTGCAAAGTTACGATTGGCAACAACCAAAGCAGATGTGGAAATATCGGTCGCAGTTATGGATGCTGCAGGTAATCTAGAAGCGAGAGAAACAGCGACACATCCACTGCCAGTGCCAATATCCAGAACAGACGCTGCATCAGGCTTCAAAATCACGGCCTGATCAACCAGAACCTCCGTGTCATGCCTGGGAATTAATACGTCAGACGTCACCTCGAAATCAAAACCACAGAATTCCTGACTACCTAATATATGTTGCAATGGCTCACGCTTGGCACGTCTGGATACCATTGAACGAAAAACACCCAACTCACTGTCTGACAACGGCCTATCATAATTCATGTACAATCCAACACGATCAAGACCGGTTGCAGAACAGAGCATCCATTCCGACTCCAATCGAGAGTTTTCAACCCCTTTGCCGGACAGATACTCCCTTGTCCATGCTAATACCTTAAGTGTTGTCCAACTCTCCTGCTGCGTCATGCTAAACTCCAATTCTTTGGGACATACTAGCTGATATAGCAGATATACACTATTCTATTTCAGACAATAAAAGGGCAGCCCCTCTTGAGGCTACCCTTTTAGATTTCATATGTGCTGCCGATTATATCAGCTTTACAGCCTGTTGAGCAAACTCAAGTATGAAGGATGGTACAATTCCAGGGATCATAGATCCTGCAACAGAGATAATCAGAGCCAAAGCAACCGGAGCAGTAACTTGTGTCCACTCAAACTCTTCGGTCGGTTCCTTCATGTACATATAAACCATTACGCGAAGATAGTAGTATACAGATGCAGCGCTGTTAAGGACACCGATGACCGCCAGCCATATGTAACCTTTCTGAACAGCACCTGAGAACAGATAAAACTTACCGATGAAGCCAGCTGTTGGAGGCATGCCTGCCAAAGAAAACAAGAAGATTGTCATGGCAACGGCTAACAACGGCCGCTTGAACCCGAGGCCAGCAAAATCCATTACATTGCCATTAGTTTCACCTTTTTTCGAAACCAGGATAATGATAGCAAATGCACCGATGTTCATAAATGCGTAGGAAAGCATGTAGAACAGGATGCCAGCAGTACCGGTACCGTTGCCTGCAACCAAGCCGACCAGTGCGTAACCTGCATGTGCAATTGAAGAGTAAGCAAGCATTCGCTTGATATTATCCTGTCTCAATGCAGTTATATTACCAACTGTCATAGTTAATACAGCTAGTACCCACAACAACTGACTCCACTCAATCTGAAGTGTTGGCAGAGCGACCAGAAGAATACGAAGAAGTGCTGCAAAACCGGCGGCTTTAGGGCCAGCAGACATAAAAGCTGTCATAGGTGTCGGAGCACCTTCATATACATCAGGAGTCCACATGTGAAACGGAGCTGCAGCAATCTTGAAAGCGAAACCGGTCATCATCAGTAGCATACCAGCCAACAACATAATGTTAGCTGAAGGGAGAGTCATCTGACCAACTACTGATGCTATTTTATAAACACGAGTTGTGCCCGTTGCTCCGTAGGTTAATGCCATTCCGTAAAGAAGGAAGCCTGTGGAGAATGCGCCCAGAAGAAAATATTTCAAGCCAGCTTCGTTAGATTTCTTATTATTACGATTAAAACCGGCTAGAACATATAGAGATACCGACATAACCTCTAGGCCTAGAAAAATAGTCATCAAGTCTGTACCTGATGCCATCAACATCATACCCACCACAGTAAAAAGGATCAGTGGGTAAAGCTCTCCATGGTTACATTCCTCGCGCTCCATATACTGATCCGATATAAGTACGGTCAGACCAGCAGCCAAAAGGAAGATCATTTTGAAAAAGGTAGCAAAGTTGTCGAGGATTACGGCACCACTGAAACTCTCAATGTGTCCGCCCCATCCTGCCCCAACCAACACCGCCGTAGCAGCGATACCGATAAAGCTAATATAGGCCAGATAAGATTTTTTTCCGCTGGGTGAAAACACATTGAGCAGCAGCAGAACCATGGCCAGTACGGAGAGAAATATCTCCGGCAGGATCGGCGTCATATTGACGACTGGAATTGAAATCATGTCCATCTAAAATATCCTCCGGTCGGATTGACTCGTTATTAGTTACTTTGTTTCGTGTGGATTAACGGCTTTATCACTACTTGGTGAAGACGGGGTTGACATACCAGGGTGCCCAGACGGTATTTCCAGTGCGGGGGTACCGGCAGGAGTTTCGACGGGTAGAACTTGGGCATTTACAGATGTAACACGAACCTGTGCAGCAAGCTTCCTTATGGCTGGATCCATCCTGTCAATGAAGGGTTTGGGATAGAGGCCCATAAAAAATATCATTACAATCAGCGGCACCATAATTGCGATTTCACGAACATTCAAGTCAGCAAGTTTCTGATTTTTGGGGTTGTCCAACTCACCAAACATGACACGCTGGAAGACCCACAACATGTACACGGCTGAAAGAATAACACCACTGGTTGCAATCACTGTCCACCAGCGCAATTGACTTTCAAATGCACCGATAAGGATCAGGAATTCACCTACAAATCCGTTGGTTCCAGGAAGACCGATAGAGGAGAATGTTACAATCATAAAGATTGTTGCAAAAACCGGCATCTGCTTGGAAAGGCCTCCAAAGTCAGTAATCAAGCGTGTGTGTCGACGTTCGTATATGAAGCCGACGATAAGGAACAGTGCGCCGGTTGAAACGCCATGGTTCAGCATCTGAAGCATGCCACCGGAAATACCTTCCACATTGAATGCAAATACACCGAGCATTACAAAACCAAGATGAGCAACAGAGGAATAAGCTACAAGCTTCTTAACATCCTCTTGAACCATGGCAACCAAAGCAGCGTATATAATTCCAATTACTGCAAGTGTAGCAATCATAGGTGCAAATTTATGTGCGGCATCTGGAAAAAGAGGGATTGCAAAGCGCACATATCCATAAGTACCCATTTTGAGAAGTACGGCTGCCAATATCACGGAGCCGGCTGTAGGCGCTTCCGTATGGGCATCTGGTAACCATGTGTGCAAAGGAAACATAGGAACCTTGATTGCAAATGCGAAGGCAAATGCCAGAAACAACCAGATTTGGGTTGCCATGTCCAGTTTCAGACTAAAGAATTGAAGCAGTCCAAAATCTGTTATGCCGGCCTCTAGTCCTTTGAAATATAGGAAGATCAAGGCAACAAGCATCAATAGCGATCCAACCATAGTGTAGATGAAGAACTTGACGGCAGCGTAAATCTTATTCTTGCCACCCCAGATACCAATCATAAAATACATCGGAATCAGCATAACTTCCCAGAAGATGTAGAACAGGAAGAGATCGAGGGAAATAAACGCCCCTAACATGCCGGTTTCAAGCAGAAGAAGGCAGATCATGTACTCCTTGACCTTTTCCTCAACTGCTGTGTAGGTGGAGAGGACAGCAATCGGCATAATGAAAGTTGTCAGAATGACTAACCAGAGGCTGATGCCGTCGATACCAATGTTGTAGCGCATGACAAACGGTCCGGCTGCGATCCATGGCATGTTCTCGATAAACTGGAACTCTGCATTGGTCTGGAATCCTGACAGAATTGTCAATGAGACCAGAAAGGTTACCAGCGTCACCGCGAGTGTTACATTCCTAAGCACTCCCTTGCTGTCCTTAGGAATGAAAAGCAGCAACAGGACACCCAGTATAGGCAGGAATGTCGTCAGGCTCAGTACGTTACTCATGAATTCGTGCTCCTTTATACAAAGTGCGAATGATTTGTTACTTGAAGATGTAATATCCGAGTATTGCTACAACACCAAGTGCCATTGAAAAGGCGTAGTTGTAAATATAGCCGGACTGTATGTAGCGGAAAATTCCGCTGAAACCCATTACTACATTTGCAACTCCGTTCACTACACCATCTACAACAATTACATCAAATCCCTTCCAAAGGAATTGGCCAAATGCCTTGCAGGGATTTACAAAGATGAAATCATAAAGTTCATCAATATACCATTTGTTGTAAACAGCACGGTGCAGTGCTGGAAATGTTGCTGTGAACTTGCCAGGCAGGTCTTTATTCTGAACGTACATTGTGAAGGCGATACCGATACCAATCAGAGCAATAACAACAGACAGCCCCATCAGACTCCATTCAAAGGCGTGACTTGGATGAGCACCATGATGAGCATATTGAGCGCTGTACTGGTTTGCGAGTGCAAAAACTGGCTCTAACCAATGCTCGAAGTAGTTTGGTATTCCACCAAACATGTCACCAATCAGCTTAGGGAGACCAATATAACCACCTACAGCAGCGAGGAAGCCAAGTACCATCAGCGGTATTGTAATAACCAGTGGTGATTCATGCAGATAACTCTTAGCCTTGGCATTAATGCGGCACTCCCCGAAGAAAGTCATAAACACAAGACGGAACATGTAAAAAGCTGTAAAACAGGCGGCAAGAGCTCCCACACCCCACAGAACAATATTGAGCCCACCATGATATGGGTTTGCAAAGGCTTGCCAAAGAATCTCATCTTTTGAGAAGAATCCGGAAAAACCGGGAATGCCCGAAATTGCAATAGTGGAAACAAGAAAGGTTATAAATGTAATTGGCATTGCGGACCGAAGTCCACCCATGTTACGCATGTCCTGGGCATCATCATGTGAATGGATCTTGTGTAGTGCGTGATGCATGGAGTGAATAACGGATCCTGAACCAAGGAACAAACAGGCTTTAAAGAATGCATGAGTCATCAGGTGAAAGATACCCGCAGTGAAAGCACCGACGCCCATTGCCAGAAACATGAATCCAAGTTGCGAAACGGTCGAATAAGCCAGTACCCTTTTGATATCATTTTGGGCAGTACCTATAGTCGCTGCGAATATTGCTGTAGCAGCACCCACAACTGCAATAACCATCATTGTCTCAGGTGATTTGATGAAAACAAAACTCATTCTGCCGATCATATACACACCGGCCGTAACCATGGTTGCAGCGTGAATAAGTGCGGAAACAGGCGTTGGGCCTTCCATCGCGTCAGGCAACCATGTAAAGAGTGGTATCTGGGCCGACTTGCCAGTGGCACCTACAAAGAAACAAAGAGTAGCAACAGTTACAACACCACCATACGGAAGCAGGTGAGAAGCTGCTTTAATCTCAGTAAAGTTTATCGTCCAGATATTATGATTGCTGCCAAACCACCAGTAAAGAGTGAAAAGACCGATCAGAAACCCGAAGTCACCAACCCTGTTCATTACAAATGCTTTCTTGGCAGCATCACCTGCAGACTTCTTATGGAAGTAGTAACCGATCAAAAGGTATGAGCATAGACCAACGCCCTCCCAACCGATAAACATAACCAGCATGTTATTGCCGAGCACTAAAAGCAACATGGACATGCAGAACAGGTTCAGATAGGCAAAGAAGCGATAAAAGCCTTCTTCTCCATGCATATATCCTATAGAATACAAGTGAATTAGAGATCCTACACCGGTAACAACCATAATCATGACTGCGGATAGCGGATCAACCAAAAAGGCCATGTCTGCTTTGAAGTTACCAGAATGAATCCAAGGAAATAGTACCTTTTCAAATACTCTCTGTTCCGGCGGCAAACCGATCATTTGTAAAAGAATACCGCACGACACGATGAATGACATGAAGATCATGAGCGTACCGATACCGCCGATAACCGCTTCATTCTTGATCTTTTTCCCGAAGAATCCATTGATTAGGAAACCAATGAGTGGGAATAGTGGGATTAGCCATACGTTGTCAAACATGTAAGACTCCTTTTATACAATCGTTAAACGTTTTTTCTAGTAAAGTACGACTGCGACTACCACTTCATCATGTTGACATCGTCTACAGAAATCGATTCTTTGTTCTTATAGAAGGCAATCATCAGCGCCAGTCCAACTGCTGCTTCGGCAGCAGCTACGGTCATTATAAACAAAACGAAGATTTGACCATCAAAGTGACCGAGGTGACGAGAGAATGCCACGAAAGTCAGGTTGACGGCATTAAGCATCAACTCGATACACATAAAGATAACGATGGCGTTCTTGCGTGTCAGTACGCCTATGGTACCGATAGCAAAGAGGATTGCACTTACAACTAGATAGCCGTTCAGGTTTTCCATGAATATATCCCTCTTAGATGTTTTTCTTTGCCAGGATTACTGATCCGACGATGGCAACCAACAACAGGATTGATGTGATTTCAAAAGGCAGTAGGAATGTTGTAAACATCTCTCTACCGATAAGCTCAGAGTGACCAATATTTCTTATCATGTCGCCTGTGAAAGGGCCTACCGGTTTGGCTGCCTGACTTTTCACTAATAGGACGATGGTATTGATTAGGGTAAAAAAGCCGATGATGGAGCCAAGCAGAATTCTGTGTGAATGTTTTTGTGTTGCATTTACACGTATATTGAGCAGCATGATTGTAAACACGATCAATACCATAATGGCTCCGGCATAAACCATTACCTGCACTGCAGCCATGAATGGAGCATCAAGCATGACATAATAAGTTGCTAGGCAGAAGAAGGTCATTATCAGCGACAGAGCGCTATTAATCGGGTTTTTGCAGGTGATCACCAGAATCGCTGATATAATTGCCACAAGCGAGACTATTGCGAAGAAAAGGGTTTCCATTCACTGCTCCTTTATTTCTTTTCTAAGAGTCGTTCTTTGTTGTAGATAAAGTCCTCGCGGTGGTAGTTCGCAAGCTCAAACTCTCCAGTCATCCTGATCGCATCTACCGGGCATGCCTCAACACAATAACCACAGAATATGCAGCGCAACATATCGATTTCATATTTTGAAGCGAACTTGTCATGGTTAGCATCCTCGCCAGCCTCAACCGTAATGCACTTTGCAGGACAAACAGTAGGACAGAGATAACATGCAACGCACTTTGCCTTGTTGTGTGAAACATTCAAGGCGTGCAGACCGCGAAAGCGTGCCGCAACTTTTGGGCGTTCATCCGGGTACTGCAATGTAACCGGCTTCATGAAGAGGTGCTTCAAAGTAATTGCCAGGCCGTTTATAATCGGTGTAATCGGATTCATGTTATCTATCCTTGTCCTTGGAGTTGCGTGATTCGTTACAGCTCGTTTTAAATGAAGTATCCAATGATGCCAGTTACTACAATATTGACCAATGCCAGCGGCAGAAATACTTTCCAACCAAGATGCATCAGCTGATCATATCGGTAGCGGGGTACTGTGGCACGGATCCACATACAGAAGAACATCAGGAAATATACTTTTGCTACAAAATAAACCGGTCCCAAAAGAGGTACTGCAACAGCAAAAGGTCCATTCCAGCCACCAAGAAACAGAGTTGTCGTCAAAGCGCAAACTGTAACCATATTGGCATATTCTGCCATGAAGAACATGGCATACTTCATAGAAGAGTACTCTGTGCAGAAACCTGACACCAACTCTGTTTCTGCCTCGGGAAGGTCAAAAGGTGTGCGGTTGATCTCCGCAAGAGCACAAATGAAGAACATGAAAGCCGCCAGTGGCTGTTTAAATACATACCACTCGAAACCACCCATTCCAGACTGCAACTCTACTATTTTGGTCAGTGAAAGTGTCCCGGAGAGCATAAACACTGCTATAATCGACAAACCAGCTGATAATTCATAAGATATCATCTGAGCAGATGCTCGCAATCCCCCCATCAGTGAATACTTGCTGTTGGAAGCCCATCCTGCCAAGACTATTCCATAGACACCAAGTGATGACATTGCCAGAATGTATAGCACTCCGACATTCACGTCAAAAACCTGGCCAGCGGTTGTATCGTAGTAAGCGGCAACTTGCATAGGAATTTTATATCCCATTATTTCAATCGTCCCGCCAAACGGTATAACCGCGAAGGTTATAAATGCTGGTATGAGCGCAATTAATGGTGCAATCAGAAATGCAAACGTACTGGCTTGAGAAGGTATTATCTCTTCCTTGAAGAAGAGTTTGACCCCATCGGCTATCGGTTGCAAAAGTCCATGCCATCCAGTACGCATTGGTCCCAGTCGAACTTGCATATGACCAATTATCTTACGCTCAGCATAGGTTGCGTAAGCCACCGTCAGCAAGACGAAGACGAAAGCCACCAGGACCTTGGCAAGCATTGCGATATAGTACATCATCGGCAGTCCTAATATCTCGATTCCCATCTGTCCCTCTTTCTTTACAAGTATGAATTGACTATTTGTTAAGATGTTATCTATTACTTGGTCAGCGATACCATTGTCACAGGGGCACCGTCCCATATTGCGTTTACAGGTGCTGCACTAAAGTGATAGGGGACAAATACTAAACCCTCAGGAATACGTGCAGTTACTTTTACATTTAACTTTAGACTACCAGTCGGAGACGATACGGTAACGATGTCTTTATCATGGATTTTTAGATTTGCAGCATCTTTACGAGACATCTCTACATAAGCTTCGGGACAAACATGCATTGGACCTTCTCCAAATTGTGACAGAGTACCGCTGTGATACAATGCACTACCGGTAACCATGGCCAGCTTACCGGGTTCGGAGGATACAGCTGCAGAAGCTTTAGGAACAATCAGTTTTGGTTTGACATTTACGGATGCAAATGCACTTTCCTTGCGAAGACTGACATGGGTCATTCCTGCATAACCATCAGTATTAGATGAAATCTCCGAAAAAAGCAGTGAGGATGAAACGGGGGTTTGACCACCTAATTTAGATATCAATGCGGAAAAAATCTCAAAGTCGGTCTTGCAGTTGGAATTCTTTCGTATGGATGGAGATACATACTGCACGCGACGATCCGTACTGGTAAAAGTTCCATCCTTTTCGGCAAAAGAGCAAGCCGGCAATACGACATCAGCCATGGCAGCGGTTTCAGTCATGAACAATTCAGAAACTATTAAGAACTCTACCGCTTCAAGTGCTGTGGTGACTTTCGACTTGTCGGGATAAGAAACAATTGGATTTTCACCTGCGACGAATAGTGTTTTGACAGATCCATTTTTGCACGCATCAAGAATTTGTTGAGCGTTCATACCGTCTGCCCGTGGGAAGAAACCCATGTCAACCGCACCCTGGCTGTTATTCTTTTCTGACATGCAGAGTACGCCACATCCTTCCTTACCGAGCTTTCCGGTAAGAATTGAAAGATTCGCAACAGCGCAGGACATTTCCTGATTGTGAGAAACATAACCTTGTCCGATCGGGAACAGAATGAGAGCCTTATCAGCTGAAGCGTATTCTCTGGCAATCTTTTTAATATCTTCCGCAGTCAAACCGCACAGCGCAGAAACGGCTTCCGGTGTGTAAGCCTTCAGAGCTTCAGCCAATTCGGCGTAGCCTTGTACTGAGTCCACAGACCCAACTGCCAGCTTGTCATCGAGAATCGACTTAGCAATTGCATTAAGAACGGACACTTCACTTCCTGGTTTATGTACAAAAGTGTTTGCCCCGGGTAGTTTGGAGAGTTTTCCGCGCTTGTCAGAGATTATATTAAGTTTAATTCCCCTGTTTTTAACAGCCATGTTAATCTCAAAACCGATCACCGGGTGTGTTTCATAGCTATCTGTCTTTATGACAAACAGTAAATCGGTTTTTTGGATGTCAAGAATTGATGCAGGTGATGCTGTTGTGCCAAAGCTGCGTGCAAAACCGCTGGTTAATGCGGAATGCGCATAGCCTGCCGAATGGTCAAAATTACTGGAACCGACATTTTCCAACATCAGTTTTTTGAAAAGTGTCAATTCCTCATTAGTAAGGCGTGACGACCCCAGAGCAGCAACCGAATTGCCACCTTTTAGACGAGCGGCAACGACTTCCAATGCTTCTTCCCAGCTGGCTTCAATCAGTCTTCCGTTCCTACGGACAAGCGGTGAAGTCAGTCGCTTGTCAGAGTTAATAAACTGGTATCCAAAACGACCTCGTACACACAACTGACCTTTATGAAAACCTTGATTTTCATCATACAATGTTGTCAGAACCTTATTATCTTTTACCCCAAGCGTAAGATTGCAGCCCGTACCGCAATAACCGCAGACCGACTTTTGCTTGGTAAGAGACCAGAAACGGGCTTTGAATTTAAACGGTCGTGCCAGCAGAGAACCAACAGGGCAAACCGAGATACAGGAACCACAAAACTCGCAATTAAGTCCGTCTTCAAATTCACAGCCGATCTTTGTTTCAATACCGCGGTCAATGAATGTCAGGGCACCAAAACTTACAATTTCATCACAGATTCGAGCACATTTACCACAAAGGACACAACGGTTCATGTCCCGCTCGATCAGGGGGTTATTATAATCTATTTCATGGTGAAACTTTTCGTCTACGAATCGATTAGTGTCAACCTTGTATTCGTAAGTAAGATTTTGAAGATCACAATCGCCGGCTTTGTCGCAGACCGGACAATCCAAAGGATGGTTGAGCAGCAACAACTCCAGCACCATTTTGCGCGCTTTTACGATATCCGGGGTTGAAGTGCGTATTATCATACCCTCGGTTACAGGAGTGGTGCAGGCCGGGATCTGACGCCCCTTCATCTGCTCAACTTCCACCAGGCACATGCGACATGCACCAAACGGCTTTAGTTTTTTGTCATGACACAGAATCGGGATGTTAACCCCGTTCATTTTGGCCGCCTCATAAATAGTTGCGGTTTTGGGTGCTGTGACCTGCTTGTCGTCTATCGTAAGATTTACCATCTCAACCTCTGTTCAGTGAGTTTGACCGAGTACGTGAAGATTCTATTCAAGTGCCATAAAGCGGCAGGCGTCATAACAAGATTTACACTTGGTGCATTTTTCCTTATCCAAGACGGCCAATTGGCCCTTTTCCCAGATGATTGCATCAACCGGGCAGGCTTTCTTGCAGGCACCGCATTTGACACATTTATCCTCGACCACCTGCCACAGCAGCAATTCCTTGCAGCAGTTTGAAGGACAGCGCTTATCATTTATATGCGCTTCATACTCATCACGGAAATAATTGATGGTTGAAAGAATCGGGTTGGGTGCGGTTTGACCAAGACCACAGAGTGATGCCTTTTTGATGGCAACGCCCAGATCTTGAAGAGTTTCAATATCTGACGCTTCCCCGCGACCCTCGGTGATTCGTTCCAGAATATCAAGCATGACCTTGAGACCAATTCTGCAAGGGACGCACTTTCCGCAAGATTCATCCCTTGTGAAATTTAGGAAGAATCGTGATACATCAACCATACAGGTTGTTTCATCCATAACAACCAAACCACCGGAACCCATCATGGCACCAGCCTTGATCAGTGAGTCATAATCAACCGGCGTATCCAGAATTTCGGCCGGGATACAACCTCCGGATGGTCCACCCGCTTGAACAGCTTTGAATTTGCGATTATTTGCAATACCACCGCAAACATCATAAATAACTTCACGGATTTTCATACCTGCTGGAACTTCAACAAGTCCGGTGTGCTTAACTTTTCCAGTTACAGCAAAAATTTTGGTTCCTTTTGTTGTCTCGGTACCAAGTGAGGCGTACCATTCTCCGCCTTTATTGATAATGTGACGAACGTTACCGAAGGTTTCTACGTTATTAATATTGGTAGGCTTACCCCAAAGACCACGAACGGCAGGGAAAGGCGGACGGGGGCGACTCATACCACGGTGCCCTTCGATGGAAGCCATCAGTGCAGTTTCTTCACCGCAAACAAAAGCACCGGCCCCCATCTTGATGCGCATATCGAAATCGAAGCCCCAACCCTGAATGTTCTTGCCCAGATAGTTTTTCTCGTAACAAACATCAATGGCATGCTGTAGACGCTGTACTGCCAAAGGATACTCAGCACGTACATAAACATATCCAAAATCGCATCCGATCGCAAACGCCGCTATCATCATACCCTCGATAATGCAGTAGGGGTCGCCTTCGAGTAGAGAACGGTCCATGAATGCACCTGGGTCGCCCTCATCAGCGTTGCAGATAAGGTACTTGTGGTCGCCAGGTGATGCTTTGCAAAACGACCATTTCATCCCTGTTGGAAAACCACCGCCTCCACGGCCTCGCAGACCGGATTTTTTAACTTCTTCGATGACCTCTTCCGGCTTCATACTATTTATGCACTTAGCAATAGCCTTGAATCCGTCTTCTTCTATGTACGCATCTATGCTGTCAGGATCGATCTGTCCGCAGCCGGTCATTACAACACGCATCTGGGCGTCAACAAACTGATTATAGTAAGGCTTAGCTTTTCTTTTTTCCAGAATAGCCTTATTGACAATATGTTCATCAATAATCTTTTCAACTTCTTCAGGCTTAACAAAGTCGTAGGTAATGCGTCCCTGCTCGGGGGTAATGATGTCGACCAGAACGTCATTGGCACACAATCCGCGGCAGCCGGTTTTGATGACATCGCATCGCTTACCCACAATGGCGTCGACTCCCTTCTCTGCGAGAATCTTAACGAAAGCTGCCTCTACTTCTTTGGCACCCATCGAAACACCACCAGTACCCTGGCAGATCAGAATTTTTATTCCTGCGTTATCGCTCATGACTCAATTGTCCCCTGCTGGATAGTTTCTAGTAGCTTGCTACTTCAGTGGTCGCTGTTGGTAATCGGCTACAATATCATCGACTTTCTGTACAGTCATCGCACCATAGGTGGAGTCATTAACCATTGCCAACGGTGCCATTCCACATGCACCCAGACAAGCAACCTTCTCGAAGGTAAATCGAAGGTCCGGTGTAGTTTCTGCATGGCCAATCCCGAGTTTGTCAAAGAATGTTTCAACAATGCGCGGAGCACCCTGAACATGACAGGCTGTCCCTACACATACACGGATAATAAACTTACCGCGCGGCTTGAGGTGAAACTGGGCATAAAAAGTTAGTACGCCGTATATCTGGCTCGGGTAAACATTTAAACGTTCGGCAATATGGTCCGCTACCGTCCGCGGAATATAACCATATTCGTCCTGAGCAGCTTGCAGGACTGGCATAAGATTACCCGGTATGTCTATATACTTATCGATGATCGCATCGGCTATGGATAGATCTACTTCCGGTTCTTGTTCTTCAGTTTTCTGCGCCACTACGTCACTCATGCGCCCCATCTCCTTTGAATCGTGCGGAGTTATCTGTCAATTTCACCAAGTACAATGTCAAGTGTACCAATAACCGCCACCAAGTCAGCAATCATTGAACCCACAGTCATTTGTTCAATGGCTTGCAGGTTTACAAACGAAGGTGGACGGATTCTCAATCGCTCCGGTTTGTTGCCACCATCGCTGACAATATAGAAACCGAGCTCACCCTTTGGAGCCTCGACGCTCTGATACACTTCGCCTTCAGGTGCAGGAAAACCTTCCGAAGCGATCTTGAAGTGATGAATAAGGCCCTCAATGCTGTTATATACATTTTCTTTCGGCGGGTAACATACCTGAGGATAATCAGCCAATACTGGGCCGGGCTTAAGCTTGTCAAGACCCTGCCTGACGATTTTAATGGCTTCGCGCATTTCAACTAAACGTACTTTATATCTATCAAAAGTATCGCAGTTTTCACCCACTGGAACTTTGAACTGATATTTTTCATAACCACCATATGGATTATCGCGACGAAGGTCCCAGTCAACGCCTGATCCTCGAAGTGCAGGACCGGTAAGACCAATGTCAATTGCATCATCGGCTGATATCACACCATTGCCGACTGTACGCTTGAGCCAGATCGGGTTGGTTGTCAAAAGACCTTCGTACTGGTCAAGATATTCCGGCATTACATCAATAAAGTCGCTGACCTTTCTGACAAACTCATCCGGCACGTCCTGTGAAAGCCCGCCCACACGGAAGAAGTTAGATGTCATACGTGCGCCAGATATCAGTTCATAGATTTCCATGATAGTTTCACGTTCACGGAACGCATAGATAAACACGGTCATGGCTCCAATATCCAGGGCATGGCAGGCAATCCAGACCAAATGCGATTGTAGCCTGGTTAACTCGGCCATGATGATACGGATAGTCTCGGCACGCTCAGGCACCTCGACACCCATCAGCTTCTCAACGGCCAGGATATATCCGAGATTATTACTCATTGGCGCCAGATAATCGAGGCGGTCAGTCAGTGGCAATATCTGGTGAAAGGTTCGGTGCTCAGACAGTTTTTCAACACCGCGGTGCAAATAGCCGATGTGTGGAGTGACCTTAACTACCACCTCACCGTCAAGCTCGAGAACGAGCCGCAGAACCCCGTGAGTACTGGGGTGTTGAGGGCCCATATTTAGTGTCATTGTTTCAGTAGTAGCCATGTATCGCCTCTTCTAAGATCGAATTGCAGAACGATTTATAAATCTATGACAAACGTCCCTTGTAAGGTTCACGGTCGGGTCCCTGTAATGGATAGTCTTTACGGAGCGGATGCCCTACCCAATCATCAGTCATAAGAATACGTCTAAGGTCGGGATGTTTATCGAATATTATTCCGAAAAGGTCATAGACTTCACGCTCCAGCCAGTTGGCTGTTGCCCATACCTTGGTTGCTGTCGGAATACTGCAGTCTGCTTCGGCAACCGGTGATTTTATTCGCAGTCTGTCCTTGTTGGGAATCGAGTAGAGCTGATAAACCATCATGAACCGCTCTTCTTTCTTACCCAAGTAATCAACCGCTGTCAGGTCAGTAAGCAGATTATACTGAAGCGATTGCTTAAGGAACGTAAGGATATCAATAATGGAATCCTTTTTTACGGTTACCGTAACCTCACCCCGGAATTCAACCACATCAATAATTGAGGCGGCAAATTTCTCCTTCAACTTGAGTACTGCTCGATTATTTTCTGCCATGAGTTCCAACCCTTTATTCTGGGATTTGAATGTAAATTGTCAGTTACAACTGGGCTTAAGCGGTGAAACCATCAATTCTGGTACCAAGTCCGACGGCTGAACCAAAGGAGTTTTTATCATTCCAAATTTTGTCCTGCAGCTTCATGAGACCAAAGAGCAAAGCCTCCGGGCGTGGCGGACAACCAGGGATATATACATCAACCGGCAGGGCCTCATCAATTCCCTGCACAACGCTATATGTGTCAAATACTCCGCCGGAACAGGCGCACGCGCCCATTGCAATTACCCATTTTGGCTCTGGCATCTGCTCATACACCGTTTTTATAACCGGAAGCATTTTTTTTGTAACAGTGCCTGCTATAATTATGCAGTCTGATTGACGGGGAGATGCGCGAAAAATAATTCCGAAACGGTCTAAGTCGTTATGGGAAGCGCCGGTAGCCATCATTTCGATTGCACAACATGCCAGACCAAAGGTCATTGGCCAAATCGACGACTTTCTGGACCAGTTGACCAGCTTGTCAAGCGATGTGGTGATAATGTTTTCGCCAAGCGGATTTTCTACTCCCATTCCAGTGCTCCTTTTTTCCATACATATATGTAACCGACGAAAAGTATTACGATAAACAGACCCATTTCAACCAAGCCAAACACCCCCAGCTTCTTGTAGAGTATTGCCCATGGATAAAGGAACACGGCCTCAATATCGAACAATATAAAAAGCATGGCAATCAGATAAAACTTGATTGAAAAACGCTCACGGGCTGTGCCTACCGGCTCGCAGCCGGATTCATAGGGTGAAAGCTTAAGGGCTGAAATCTTTTTAGGGCCGATCAAAGAGGAAAAAACGAGCGAACAAAGCCCGAATCCGACCGCTACGATCACCAGAAGTAATATTGGCAGATATGCACCAAGCATCTAAAACCCTCCTTACTGCTCACGGTATACTGTATACAACTTCGGCAATAGATAGGTTATTTAAGTTTCTTTGTCAAGCAGTTTTTCCCTTTTTTTTACATTCACACATCCTGGCATCGCTGAGCAAAAAAAAGACGTAACATACCGTTTTTACGTATCACTAACATTTGAATGTACAAATACAAACAACAATGGTTCGGATGATTTCTGAATAATTTCTTTGATGTTTCAAATCAAACGCCAGTATATTTTACAACATCTAAATATCCGCTTTTCCAGATATTTATTGAGTCACTTTGCCCCTAACAAGCCAACACTGCATACATTATCAGGAACAACTTCGTGTTAATAACAGATTTACAGACACTCTGTTTTTGTTATGTGCAAACTACAACTCGCTGAATATAGGCATCTCACAAACATGCCATCCGAGATTGACACGACTATAACCGGTGTGCTAACCATTCAAGTTGAAATGCGTTAAACAGAATCTTTCTAATAAATGAAGGGAGTACCACAATGAACCACAATCACTCCAGCCAACTTTTCCAGCAAGCAAAAATATCGATACCAGGCGGCGTAAACAGTCCTGTTCGCGCCTTTAAGTCAGTTGGGGCAGACCCCCTGTTCATAAAGAAAGCCTCTGGCTGCCATATTTACGATGAAGATGAAAATACTTTCGTTGACTATGTCGGTTCATGGGGTCCAATGATTGTCGGGCATTGTCATCCCGAAGTTATTTCTGCCGTGAAAAAGACAATGGATAACGGAGCTAGCTTCGGAGCCCCGACTGAACTAGAAATAATATTAGCCAACATGGTAATTGAGGCTGTACCCTCCATCGAAATGGTTCGAATGGTCAGTTCGGGTACAGAAGCAACTATGAGCGCTATACGCCTGGCACGCGGATACACTGGTCGCGACAACATACTTAAGTTTTCCGGTTGCTACCACGGTCATGCCGACGCACTGCTTGTCAAAGCCGGATCCGGCGCGGCCACATTCGGGGTTCCAGACTCACCTGGTGTTCCCGCCGACTTTGCCAAACATACACTCACGGCAGAGTATAATTCTTTAGAATCAGTAAAATCACTTGTCGCAAAAAATAAAGACTCGGTTGCCTGCATCATAGTGGAACCTGTTGCAGGCAATATGGGCACAGTTCCGCCACAAGACGGTTTCTTGGAGGGTTTGCGCGACATATGCACCAACGAAGGAATCATCCTGATTTTCGACGAGGTCATGTCTGGTTTTCGCGTCGCCTACGGCGGGGCGCAAGAACTGTACAACGTTACGCCGGACATGACTACTTTGGGGAAAATTATCGGAGGGGGCTTGCCGGTTGGTGCATTCGGGGGTAAACGCGAGATCATGGAGAAACTATCTCCTTCAGGTGGGGTGTATCAGGCGGGAACACTTTCGGGCAACCCGCTTGCCATGTCAGCCGGAATTGCAACATTGAACATACTCAAACGCCCCGGGTTTTATCAACAACTGGAGGAAAAAAGCCGCTTTGTTGCAGAGGGAATTGCCAAGGCAGCCAAAGACGCAGGCTACCCGCTATATTCCACCAGAGTTGGCAGCATGTTCTGTGCATTCTTCACAAAAGGAGAAGTTCACAATTGGACTACTGCCGCCCAATGCGATACGGCAGCTTTCGCCAAGTATTTTCTTGGAATGCTGGACGAAGGAATCTATCTCGCCCCATCACAATTTGAGACGGCTTTTGTGTCAGTTGCTCATGGAGAGTCTGACATGGAAAAAACAATTGCGGCAGCCGCAAATTGTTTTAAACAGATTGCGTAGACAAGATCCTCTTTATAATTGACACAAGGAGATATGCTGTGGTATTCAATACCGGTTTTGTGCCTGCTATTAGTCGTGACAACTAATGACAAATAACAAACGAGAACTCTTTCAAAGCTTGGCAATGGTTTCCAGCATGGGTATTTCAGTGGTGCTGGCTATCGCTATCGGAGTCTGGTTTGGTCTCACGCTTGATCGTTGGCTTGGCACAAAGCCTTGGTTCTTTTATATCTTTCTTTTTATTGGTATAGCTGCAGGCTTCAAAAATGTCTACCTGATAGCCGGCAGGGAGATTCGTAAAAATGATGACAGCAATGAATGAGGACAACCTCTTCCACGTCATCATCAAAGGGAGTCTTGGTTTACTAGCAGTTCTGGTTATCGTAGGTCTGGTTTTTTTTTCCGCAAAGACTGGACTAGGAATTCTGGCCGGCGGGATTATTGCCGTAATCAATTTTTATTGGCTGCGTAATGTTCTGCAGCGGATTCTTGGCCTGCTCCCAAACCGACCGTTTCTTTACGCTCAAATCCGGTTCATCGCCAGAATTAGTATCACAGGTTTTATACTTTACTTGATAATTACATCAGGCTGGTTTTCACTGGCTGGAATATTAGTCGGACTTTCAACTATTGTAATAAACATAATTGCACTTTCACTCTACGGCGCTCTGCGCGCAGGAGGCTAGAACCATGGTTCATCCTTTACTTTTTCTCGAATTTTTCCGTAAACTGCTTTCTCCTCTACACATTTCCGATGCCAGCGCCGATGCCATCATATACACTTGGCTGATTATCATCTTGCTGTTGGCGCTATCACTCATGGCAACCTCAGCGCTCAAGTCCATCCCAAGCGGATTGCAAAATTTCATGGAATCCGTGATTGGTGGAATCGAGAATATGGTGGTGGAAACAATGGGTGAACATGGCCGTCCGTTCTTCCCGCTGATCGCAACACTGGCGATTTTCATTCTTGTTTCAAACCTGATCGGACTGATCCCCGGTTTTTTCCCTCCGACCGCCAACATCAATACAACCGCGGCCTGTGCTGTTGTTGTTTTCGTTTCCACACATATTGTCGGCATTAAACATCATGGCATACATTACCTGAAGCATTTCTGCGGACCGATCGCCTGGCTGGCACCGGTCATGTTCTTTATCGAAGTGATCGGTCATCTGAGCCGCCCTGTATCACTCACTCTTCGTCTTTTCGGCAATATGAACGGCCACGAACTGGTTCTGATGATATTCTTCGGGCTGGCACCATTTCTGGTACCTCTGCCGATGATGCTGATGGGAGTCCTGGTGTCCTTCATCCAGGCATTTGTCTTCATGCTGCTGGCAATGATCTACATTCAAGGATCTCTGGAAGAAGCACACTGATCCTGATTAACTAATTTATTTACTCCTATACTGTTTAGGAGACAAACCATGCGGAGGTAGTAAAATGAGTTTTTTCACGATGTGCGTTCTGGCAGCAGGTATTGGTATGGCACTTGGTACACTGGGCACCGGCATTGGCCAGGGCTTGGCGGTTAAAAGTGCTGTTGAAGGCGTTTCACGTAACCCAGGCGCTTCAGGAAAGATCCTGACCACAATGATGATCGGTCTGGCTATGATCGAGTCTCTGGCAATCTACGCTCTGGTTGTCTGCCTGATCATTCTTTTTGCAAACCCTTACAAAGACATTGCAATCAAACTTGCTGAAACTGTAGCCAAGTAATTCTGGTAAACATTTCTCATGTTACAAAGAAAGGGCATCCAAATGGATGCCCTTTCTTTGTATGATAATATCTTTTCAGGACACTCTATTCATCGTCTTTTAGCATCCCCTCAACCTCATTGGAGACCAGACTTTCAAGTATGGCTCCCGATGGCAATCTGACTAAGGATCTGGCTTGATAACGGTAAACGGTTCCTCTCGCCAGACCACTGTCGACATACTCTTTTGCATTAATGGGTTCATTGTTGATTGGCCGCAGAGAAAAGACATTTTTTTGAAGCGCGCGATACAGATTATAACCGACTAAAACACCATCCAACGGCGGCAGACTGACGAACGAAAGTTTAATTTCAGTTGGTTGTGATTCGACATGAATTATTGGAGGTAAGGCTGCTTGTACAATCCGGACAGAAACCCTGGAAGTCGAAGTACCATCCATACCCTCTTTAGTAAAAGGAACTATAACGTAAGAATACTGCTTTCCGGCGACCACATCCCCGTCAAGCAGTGCCATCCGATTCCCCGCACGTTCGACACCTTCAGGCAAAACATCCAGATACAGCTTACGAAAGAGGCGATAACCGTCCATACAAGAACTACAGGTTGACTCAGGGGCACTGTCAATTTCTCTTTTATTGATTTTAACCCCGGCCAGATCATTCAGCTTGTTACCAGTTTTGTCAGAGATAGGCAGCTCAAATCGTATTTTCACTCCAGAACCACTTTGAATCGCTGTTGTAGATGTCACCGCTGCTGGTAACAGCATATCCGGATAGACCAAAGACCCTTTTTTACCGCAGGCAGACATTATCAGCGTCACGCTGCCTAAAACAGCCAGCCTACCCCACATTCTCATCTTTTTACCTCCGCAACCGATGCCGTATTTAATCGGAGCTCAAAGATCCCGGTTGGCGTTGAAAATTTTACTTTGTCGGGTTGGATTTCTGCGACTTTTGCACCTGAGACAACAGCCCCTTCCTTTAACAAAAACCCGTTGACCACTGCTCGTCTTGCGGTATGCTCTTCCTGCCATGCAATACCAGATAGTTTAATGTCGGCTGGAGGTTGGGTTTGTGGTGCGGAATTCTCTAATGGTGGTGGAATAGTTGCCTTAATCGAACGCTTGGCAGGTCTGGGCACAGCTGCTTCCTTTTGGTCTCCGTCGAAGGCAGTTACTGCAGATGGCACCACTAAAGGCACCGCTTGCTCAACAGTTGCTGTGACCGGCGGGAGCGCCGCAGGAGCGGCAAATGTAGGCCGGGCAGAGGGCTGAGGAATATTCCCAGACTTGTTGTTTCTCAAGACAAACCATGTACCGGCAGAAGTAATGACCGAAGCGACAACGATCAGAATAATTATTTTCCAGGAGCCACCTTTGGCAGGCTTCTGCAAACGTTCCTGAAAAAGGTCTCCTGTAATGCTCATAATGCCACCACTGGAGGACTTCTTTAATTTATCGTGCTCAACTTTTTTTAGTGCATCCAGAATATAACTCATATAATCCGATTACCTTTCAGCAAAAAGCCAACGCGAAATACGAAACCAGAGTCCGTTACGCTCAACCGATGGTTTGAGATCATTCAGCACTTGTGACGATATGGCAGGCGTGACTGTCAGGCTTTCACGTGTCCAGGCCATAACAAGAGCCTGTTCACAAGCCACATTGATCAACCGTGGTATCCCGTTTGAAAAGCGATATATCTGCTTAACAGTCTTGGAGGGGAATACCTCTGGAATCCGGCAGCCGGATACTCTGATCCGATGGTTAATGTATGCAATAGTATCTCCGAAGCTCATTGGTGTCAGCGAGCAGCGAACCGTTATGCGCTGCTTGAGTTGCCGCAGATCGTGCCTATTCAGGACGCATTCCAGTTCAGGTTGGCCGGCAAGAATAATTTGAATCAGTTTATCACGTTCCGTTTCAAGATTGGAGATCAGCCGCACCTGTTCAAGCACATCAGGAGCAAGGTTTTGAGCTTCATCGATAACAAGCACCACTGTATGCCCTGCCATATTTTGCTCCAGAAGAAACCGGTTCAGTGCATCCAGATAGCTGAATCGGTCTTTACATGGAACCTGTAAGCCGAACTCGCTACAGATGCACTCAAGTAGCTGTTCACTAGACAGACAGGGGTTAAATATCAGCGCACTTCTGTATTTTTCAGAATCAAGCTGCGCAAGAAGTGTACGCAGCATTGTGGTTTTGCCTGTACCGACCTCACCGGTTAAAGCAATAAAACCGGCGTGGCTGTCTACTCCGTAAAGCAATCTGGCAAAAGCCTCGCGGTGGACGCTGCTCAGAAAAATAAAATGTGGATTGGGAGTAATCGTAAACGGCTTTTCTGAAAAACCAAAGAAATCGCAATACATTTTGGGCTACTTGCCAGACCTGACGTTCTGAATCTCGCTCCAGACCCTTTCCCTGGCTGTCCCGCCGATAACATCACGAGCATTTACGCTGGCTTCAACGGTAATGCACTCAAAAATATCATTGTCTATCTTACCTGAGAAGAGTTGCCACTCGGCCAGCGACAATTCGGTTATATCCATCTCATTTTCTACACAATAAGCGACCGACTTACCCACAGCCTCATGTGCGTCGCGGAAGGGCAATCCTTTACGGACAAGATAGTCAGCAACGTCTGTTGCAGTTGAAAAGCCCAGACCAGCCGCAAGACGCATACCAGAGACGTTAACCTTCATTTCCCGGATCATGTCGGCAAATATTTTCAAACTGCCCTTGACGGTATCAATCGTGTCGAAAAGCGGTTCCTTGTCTTCCTGCATATCTTTGTTATATGCCAACGGCAAGGACTTCATCGTCGTCAACAAAGCAAACAAATTACCGTAAACCCGGCCGGTTTTACCCCGCACCAGCTCAGGAACATCCGGGTTTTTTTTCTGCGGCATTATTGAAGAACCGGTGCAGAAACCGTCCGATAATTCTATGAACTGGAACGAACTGGTGGACCAAAGGATCAACTCTTCCGAGAATCGCGACAGATGCATCATCAGAATTGAGGCATCGGATAGAAACTCCAAGGCAAAATCCCGGTCCGAAACAGCATCAAGGGAGTTGCGGGTAATGGCTGGAAAGTCGAGTTGTTCAGCCACATACTCACGATCAATCGGAAAAGTAGTGCCAGCCAGAGCGCCGGAACCAAGAGGCATGACGTTAACCCGTTTCAGACAATCTTCCAGTCGAGATTTGTCACGTTTGAACATTTCCACATATGCCATCAGGTGATGCGCAAACAAGATTGGCTGGGCGGTCTGTAGATGTGTAAATCCGGGCATAAGCGTATCCAGATTAGCTTCAGCCTGATCCAGCAGAGCATCAATCAGAAGGTCTAGATAGGTACTTATCTCAACAATTTCGTCCCGCAAGTAGAGACGTATGTCCAGAGCCACCTGATCGTTTCGGGAACGCCCCGTGTGCAATCGTTTGCCGGCTTCCCCGATAGCTGCTGACAGTCGCGACTCGATGTTCATATGAATATCTTCCAGGCTGATGGAGAAATCGAATTCACCGGCCTCAATCTGCTGGAGGATTTTCTGCAGACCGTGAACGATCTGCTCCACATCCTGGAGAGGGATGATACCCTGTTTGCCGAGCATACGGGCATGAGCGATCGATCCGCGAATATCCTGATGGTACAGACGCTGGTCGAACTGTATGGAAGCGGTGAATTCTTCTACAAACTTATCAGTCGGCTGCGTAAAACGGCCACCCCACAACTTGTCTTTGGACATGGTGTATTTTTCCTTGTATCAGGTATTGATATCAGCAATTGCGAACTATACGCGAAAAGCTGGAATATTCAAAGTAGAGACAGTCGTTATTAATAATATTGCGCAATGAATTAAGGCAGATATATGTAAGGGGCATAACTTAGTTATGCCCCTTACATATCAACACAGATTTGGTTGTAATACTATTTTTTGCGATTGGCCTGCATCAGCGAACGGATGCGGAGTCGCAAGCTGTTGATTTTAATAAAACCTTCGGCATCAGCCTGGTTGAATACCTGATCCTTCTCGAATGTCGCAAAATCCAGGTTGAAGAGCGAATCGCTCTCGGACTTGCGCCCTACCGTCCGACAAAGCCCTTTGTAAAGCTTGACACGAGCGACTCCGTTGACGCACTTCTGCGAGTCGTCGATCAGTACCTGCAACATCTGCCGCTCAGGTGAAAACCAGTAACCAGCGTAAACCTGTTTGGCATACTCTGGTATCAGGCTGTCGCGGATACGCATGACCTCGCGATCCATTGTAATCTGCTCGACCGCCGAATGAGCTTCGCGCAGAATGGTACCGCCAGGAGTTTCATAGACACCGCGCGACTTCATGCCAACCGAACGGTTTTCCAGCAGGTCAACCCTGCCTATGCCGTGCTGGCCACCAATCAGATTCAGATGTGCCAAAAGCTGGGCGGGAGTCATCTGCACGCCATCAACCGCTACAGCATTACCGTTTTTGAACTCAATTTCCACATACTGGGGCTTGTCAGGGGCTTCTTCCGGTGACTTGGTCAGAACATACATCTCTTCCGGAGCCTCCGCCCAGGTATCTTCCAGTATCCCGCCCTCAAAAGAGATGTGCAACAGGTTGCGGTCCGACGACCATGGCCGTTTCTGGATAGTAGGAATTGGAATGTCATTGTTCTGGGCGTATTCAATCAGCGCCTGACGGCTGTTCAGATCCCACTCTCTCCAGGGAGCCACAACTTTTATAGACGGGTCGAAATGATAATAGGCCAGCTCGAAACGGACCTGATCATTACCCTTGCCGGTAGCGCCGTGGGAAACCGAGTCACAGTTTTCCAAGGCGGCGATTTCCATTTGGCGCTTGGCAATCAACGGGCGGGCGATGGAAGTTCCCAGCAGGTAATGCCCCTCATAAATAGCGTTGGCGCGAAACATGGGGTAGACAAAATCGCGCACAAACTCTTCTTTAAGATCATCGATGTAGACCTTGTCGGCACCGGTTGCCAGTGCCTTTTCGCGGATCGGATCGAGCTCGTCCCCCTGACCAAGATCCGCCGAGAATGCTACTACTTCACAGTTGTACTCATTTTTCAGCCATTTAAGAATGATGGATGTATCCAGGCCGCCCGAATAGGCCAGCACAATTTTTTTGATTTCCTGCTTTTTTGTTAATGCCATGTTTCAAGTCTCCTTTGATTACTGAATAGGTTATTTGATTAAAGTTGCCATAATAGCTTTTTGAATGTGCAGTCGGTTCTCGGCCTCGTCCCAAACGAAAGAGTTTTTCCCCTCGATAACCGAATCGGAGATTTCTTCACCGCGGTGGGCAGGCAGACAATGCAACACAAGACAGTCAGGCTTAGCCAAAGCCAGCAATGAATCATCAAGACAATAGCCCGCAAAGGCTTTCTCGCGTTCTTTCTGCTCAGACTCCTGTCCCATGCTGGCCCAGACATCGGTATTGACAACGTCGGCACCTGCCGCAGCTACCTTCGGATCGTCAGTCAGAGTTATCTTGCCGGGCGCCTTGGCTTGAGCCCAAGCCATGACAGACGCATCCGGTTCGTACCCTTTCGGACAAGCCAGTCGCAACTCTAATCCGAAAATGGCTGCTGCCTCTATCCAGGTGTTAGCCATATTATTGCCATCACCAATCCAGGCAAAAACCAGCCCTTCATAAGTACGTTTCTGTTCCATAACCGTCATAAGATCCGCCATAATCTGGCAGGGATGAAACAGATCGGTCAGCCCATTTATAACAGGTACATCTGAGTAACGCGCAAATTCATCCACAATCTCCTGGCCAAAGGTGCGAATCATGACGCCATCACAGTAGCGAGCCATTACGCGGGCGGTGTCCTTAATCGGTTCACCGCGCCCCATCTGCGAATCTTTATTGGAGATGAACAGGCCATGCCCGCCCAATTGAAAAATACCTACTTCAAAGGACATCCTGGTCCTGGTGGAAGATTTTTCAAAAATCATGGCCAGGGTTTTTCCTTCAAGCAACTTGTGGGGAACACCCTGTTTCTGTTTATCTTTCAACTCTCGAGCCAGAGTTAACATCCCGTACAGCTCGATTTCGCTGAAATCATGCAGCGCCAGAAAATGTCGTGTCATCAATATTTTTCTCCTCACTCCGACAAACAAGATAATCCTGCAAACTTGCTAGATTTCAACTTCTGCAAAGATTCCATCCAGAATTTCGATCATTTTGTTGATTTCCTGCTTGGTAACAATCAAAGGAGGTACAAAGCGCAACACCGTGTCATGGGTAACATTCAGCAACACTCCCCGCGCATGCCCCTTCGTGACTATTTCCGCGCCGGGAATTGACAGTCCCATCCCGATCATCAGGCCGATCCCGCGCACCTCTTTTACAAAGGAATATTTCTCACCCAGCTTTTCAAGCTCCCCGACCAGATACTCGCCAATTTCTTCGGTACGATTCAGGAGACCCTCCTCCTGGATGGTTCGAATCGTGGCAATGGCGGCCGCACAGACCAGTGGATTACCGCCGAAGGTCGAACCGTGAGTGCCGGGCACAAATGCGGTGGCAAACTTGTCTTTGGCCAGCATGGTGCCGATGGGCGCTCCGCCGGCCAGCGCCTTGGCAAGGGTCATGACATCCGGGATCACATCAAAATGCTCATACGCAAACAGCTTGCCGGTGCGTCCCATCCCGACCTGCACCTCATCAAAGATCAGCAGCAGTCCGTGTTGATCGCAGATGCGGCGCACTTCCTGAAAATAACCAGGCGAAGGTATATTTACGCCACCCTCTCCCTGAATCGGCTCCAGCATGACTGCACAGGTATTGGGTGTGACGGCCGCCTCAAGCGCAGCTGCGTCATTAAAGGGAACATGGGTAAAACCGTGCAAGAGAGGATCGAAGAAACGCTGCACCTTTTCCTGCCCGGTGGCCGATACCGTGGCCATGGTGCGGCCGTGAAACGATTCTGCGGCGGTGATGATCTCGTAACGCTCCGGGCCGCTGGTATCACGGCTGTATTTACGGGCCAGCTTGATGGCCGCTTCGTTGGCTTCCGCCCCGCTGTTGCAGAAAAAAGCTTTGTCGGCAAAGGAATGGCTGCATAGAAGTTCCGCCAACTCAATCTGCTGTGGAATCTGATAGTAATTGGAACAGTGAATAAGCTGTGCCGCCTGATCCTGAAGCGCCTTGACAACCTTGGGGTGACAATGTCCCAGATTGTTAACCGCCACACCCCCTAGAAAGTCGAGGTATTCCTTACCATCGGCATCCCACAAACGACAACCTTCTCCACGAACCGGCACAATCGGGTAGCGTCCATAGGTTTTCATGATGTATTTGTCGGATTTTTCTATCCACTGTTCTGATTTCATTTCACAATCTCCGTGCCGATGCCAACGTCGGTAAAAATCTCCAGCAACACAGCATGTTCCATGCGGCCATCAATGATATGGGCTTTTTTAACGCCATCTCTGAGTGCATCCGCACAGCAGACAACCTTGGGGATCATGCCTCCGGTGATAGCCTCTTCCCCGATCAGGCGGTGCAGGTCACTGACGGAAATACTCTCCAGGAGGTTGCCGTTTTTGTCTTTTACTCCATTGATGTCGGTCAGCAGGATCAGTTTTTCCGCATTAAGAGCCGCAGCAACCCGCCCAGCTACCAGGTCTGCGTTGATATTGTAACTTTCACCTTCGGCTCCAACCCCGACTGGAGCAATCACCGGAATATAGTTTCCGCTCTCAAGCGTCTTGATCAGATCAGAATTAACCTTGACCACATCGCCGACAAAACCGATGTCCAGCTGTTCAAGTGAGCCGTCATCCGCCTTGACTTCCTGCAGAAGTTTTTTGGAGAGGAGCAGTGTGCCATCCTTGCCGGAGAGACCGACCGCCTTGCCGCCATGCTGGTTGAGGTAGCCGACGACCTCCTTGTTAACCTGACCGACCAGGACCATTTCTACCACAGACATTGTTTCGGAGTCGGTAACCCGCATGCCGCGGACAAACTCAGATACAATCCCGTAACGCTTCAAGGTTTCGTTAATCTGCGGACCGCCACCATGTACAATGACCGCATTGATACCCAAAGATTTCAGCAGAATCACATCCAGTGCAAACGACTCCTTCAGCTTATCGTCCGACATGGCATGTCCGCCGTATTTTATGACGAATGTTTTACCGGCAAATCTCCTGATGTAAGGCAAAGCCTCCATCAATGTATTGGCTTTATCGATTAAATGTTTCATAGCTCAATTTCCCGTCTAAAATAGAAACTGCCAACTTTAAAGTCGGCAGTTTACAGTAAGTCCTGCAAAATCTCAAAATATTATTGCAACGGCAGACAGATGGTAACTGTTGTTCCCAGACCCGGTTCACTATCCAGAGTTATGCTGCCGTTGTTCTGGCGGATAAAATCCCGGGCGTAAAAAAGTCCCAATCCAAACCCCCTGACCTGTCCGGTATTGTCGGGATCAATCTGGTAGAACTTCTCAAACACCTTGGCAAACTCCGTCCTGTGAATACCAACTCCCGAATCAGAGACAATCATACAGACTTCATTGCCTGACGCTACGGTCGTCAGTCCGACATGCCCCATTTCTCCGGAAAACTTGAACGCATTATCTATAATCTGATAAAGAGCAAAACTGATCTTCTTTTTGTATAGGAAGAGAGTTGGCAGTTCCCCGAGGTTCAGGTCGATATCAATTGCCGACTTGCCATGTGCTTCTCTGGCTTTTATCAACAACTCCGATGCAATAGCATTAAGGTTGCATTCTTCCTGCTGATCTTCATCGTCATCTATCATGATCCGGCTGAATGTGAGCAGGTCTGCAACCAACCGGCTCAAATAAACGGCTTCCTCATTTGCCATTTCAGCATTTTGCAGGAAGTATTCATTGTCGGAATCATAGCAACCCCGATGAATATTCTGTAGAAAAAGCGATATTCCGGTTATGGGGGTGCGCAGTTTATGCGATATCAGCGACAGGAAATTGCTCTTGAGCTGATCAGCACGCTTTATGTTTGCCAGCTCTTCTTTTAATGCTTTTTTTGACAGTGCATTATCAACGGCCGTCCTCAACTGAAGCAGATTAAGCGGTTTATTGATAAAATCGTCGGCATCTTCCTTCAGGGCTTCAAGAATAATTTCTTTTTCCGCGAACCCGGTCATTATAATGACTGCAGCGTTTGGGTCCAGTAGCTTGACCTGCTTTAACAGCTCGATTCCCGAACCGCCCGGCATCATGACATCTGAAAGGATCAAATCTACCGGTTCTTTTTTGTAAATGCGGACAGCTTCCTGGGTGGTGCCGGCCTGAAGCACCCGATAATCCCGTAGAGCTCTTTCACATAGATCACGGATGCACGCATCATCATCGGCAACCAGAATAGTTGTCTTTCCGGCATGCAACGGAATTCTGCCACCATTTTTCCGTGAGTTGGTCATTTTGTTTCTCTGCCTCTTCAGCTACCTGCAATAATTTCAGCGGCCACCGCCAGGGCCTCTCCGATTTTTCCCGGAAAAGTGCCGCCAGCCTGCGCCAGTTCAGGTTTCCCACCACCACTACCGCCAATGACCGGCGCCAGTTTTTTGATCAGATCTCCAGCTTTAATACTTGTGCTCAGCTCTTTGCTTACCGCCACCAGCAGGTTGGCTTTGCCGTCTATTTCGGCTCCCAACAGTATCACACCTTGGCCGATGCGGTCTTTTAGAGTGTCGGACAGATCGCGCAACGCCTTGATGTCATCGACCGCCACCTGCACGGCCAGCAGTCTTACACCGTTAATTTCAACAACTTGTGACAACAGATCGCCGGAAGCAGCCGCATTGAGCTTACCCTGCAAAGCTTCGATTTCTCTCTGCATATCCTTTTGACGGGATAATAATTTTTCGAGTCTATCAAGGGAGTTGCCCCCTTCCGCTTTCAGAAGGGTGGCTATTGCGCGTTGTTCGTCTTCCGCCTGTCGAACAAATCCCAGCGCTCCCGTGCCGGTTAAAGCCTCGATACGACGCACACCGGCAGCAATCCCGGCCTCTGACACGATCTTGAACAGTCCGATATCACCGGCCGCTCTGACGTGAGTTCCGCCACAAAGCTCCATACTGACATCGCCTACCCGCACAACTCGCACGGAATCGCCATATTTTTCATCAAAAAGAGCCGTAGCACCAGCTTCGATGGCTTCACTGATCGGCATCAGATTCGTGCTCACCTGATCGTTATCCATAATAAACCCGTTGACCAATGATTCTACCTGGCGGATTTCATCGGTTGTCATGGCAGAGAAGTGCGTAAAATCAAATCGCAACCGGTCGGCCGACACCAGTGACCCTGCCTGTTTGACATGTTCGCCCAGCACCTGACGCAGGGCTGTCTGAAGCAGATGAGTTGCAGTGTGGTTACGGGCCGTTGCTCTGCGAACAGACGTTGTGACGGTCAGGTTGACCGCATCCGATACGCGTACAGCGCCCTCATTCACCAGACAATGATGCACGATCAGGTCCGGGAAGGGGCGCGTCGTTTCCAGAACGGCCAGATGTGAGCCGCCGGAAGAGATGTCGCCGACATCACCAGCCTGACCACCCGACTCACCGTAAAAAGGGGTCTCTTCAACAATCAGGTCCACACGGTCGCCAGCCGCTGCGGAAACGGCTTCAACGCCATCCCGTACAAGCGCCAGTATTGGGGAATAGGCCGTCATGGCATCATAGCCGACAAATTGAGAGTGAATTCCGCGACTGTGAATGGCCTTGTAGATGTCGGCAATACCGGCTGCCCCGGATCCTTTCCAGTTTTCACGACCCAATTCACGCTGTTTTTTCATGCAGGCTTCGAAGCCTGCCTCATCGATCGTAAAGCCTTCTGACTCCACGATGTCGCCGGTCAAATCGATTGGAAAACCGTAGGTATCGTAGAGCTTGAAGAGCACTTCACCCGGTATGACATTTTTCCCGGCACTGCGTAGCGAAGCAACCTCGTCATTGAGAATTCCCAGACCACGGTCGAGGGTCTCGTTGAAACGTTCTTCCTCAGCCAGCGTCACCTTTTTGATATAAGCCTCACGCTCGGCCAGCTCCGGATAAGCATCCCCCATCATCTCCCGAACCGCTTCCACCATCCGGCAGAGCAGCGGTTCACTGACACCCAGCATTTTGGCATGGCGGGCGGCTCGGCGCATGATGCGGCGCAGGACGTAACCGCGACCTTCGTTGCTCGGCAGGGCGCCGTCGCAGATAAGGAAAGTAACGGCACGGCAATGGTCGGCAATGACACGCATGGAGACGCTGTCCTTCTCATTGGCACCGTACTTCTTGCCACTGTGGCGCTCAATATGGCGGATAATCCCCTGCAAAAGGTCTGTGTCATAGTTGGAGCGTACGCCCTGCATGACCGTTGTAATCCGCTCCAGTCCCATACCGGTATCGACGGACGGCTTCGGCAGCGGAGTCATGCTCCCGTCGGCCGAACGATTGAACTGCATGAAGACGTTATTCCATATTTCCATGTAACGGTCACAGTCACAGCCGACGGCACAATCCGGCGAACCGCAGCCGACTTCAGGCCCGTTATCCCAGAATATTTCGGTACAGGGACCGCAGGGACCGGTGTCGCCCATGGACCAGAAATTGTCCTTTTCGCCAAAACGGTAGATACGCTCTCGCGGCACCCCTTCCTGCAGATGCCAGATGTCGGCGGCTTCGTCGTCATCGGTATAGACAGTTACATACAAGCGGCTTTTGTCCAGCTGAAGCTCTTTGGTCAAGAATTCCCAGGCGTAGGCAATCGCCTCCTTTTTGAAATAATCACCAAAGGAAAAGTTGCCAAGCATCTCGAAAAAGGTGTGGTGACGGGCCGTGCGGCCAACGTTTTCAAGATCGTTATGTTTTCCGCCAGCACGGACACACTTTTGAGAACTACAGGCCCGGTAATAACCACGGTCTTCCAATCCCAGAAAGCAGTCTTTGAACTGGTTCATACCTGCATTGGTGAACATGAGCGTCGGATCATTCTTTGGGAGAATGCCGGAACTGGATACAATCGTGTGCCCCCGCTCGGCAAAATACTGCAAAAATTGTTTTCTAATCTCTGTACCTGTCATTTATTGCTTCCCTTCAACTATCTGAAAATGTATTTCCATCCAAAAATTATTTTGCAGCTTTGAGTGCGTTCATGATTGCTGACAGTCCGAACCCTCTCCGCTGCAGATATCCGATTATTTTTCTTTTGTCACGGTCAGTCGCGGTTGAAAAACAGAACCCGGAATAGCGGCGTTCCAGAACCTGCCTGACCTCGTTCCCCTCATCAAAATCACCTGTCAAACCGGTCAGCACATCACTGACAAGACCGGCATCAAACCCTCTGCGAAGCATCTCCTGCCTCAGGCGCGGGCCGAAGAAGCGACCGTTTGACAGTGCCGATTCAGCAAACCGCCCGGCATAGCGCCGGTCGTTCAGCCACCCTTCCCTCTGCAGCCGTGCAATTACCGTTTCGGCATCCGACTCGCTGACACCCCGGGCAGAGAACTTCCGCAACATGCCGACAACTGTGTAATCCCTGCCGGTCAGCAGTCTCAGCGCGTACAGGTACGTGCTTTCAACCGTTTGCGGTTCAGTACTTTTCGATATCAAGTTTTTCCGGTTCCGCTATGGAATCTTCCGGTTTACTTTCAAACCCTTCCCAGGAAGCATCCGAGGTGGAAGAAATGCCAGAAACCTTGAGAGCAAAGTCGTCCGGGTTGGAGCTTTGGCGTACCGCCTCTTCGTAGGTAATCAGCTTGGATGAGTAAAGTTTCATCAGTGATTGATCAAAGGTCTGCATGCCGTAAGTGACGAAGCCTTGCGCTATCGCATCGTGCAACTGCTTGGTCTTGTCCTTGTCGTCGATGCATTCCCTGACGCGAGCCGATGCAAGCATGACCTCAACGGCGGGCACACGCCCTTTTCCGTCCGCCCGAGGCACCAGGCGCTGGGAGACAACCCCCCTGATGATACTGGCAAGTTGAATCCGCACCTGACGCTGGTGGTAAGGAGGAAAAACACCGATAATGCGGTTTATGGTTTCAGCCGCATCCATGGTATGCAGGGTAGACATGACCAGGTGGCCTGTTTCAGCGGCGGTCATGGCAGTTTCAATCGTTTCGTAATCGCGCATCTCACCGACCAGGATAACGTCCGGATCCTGACGGAGAGCGCCCTTGAGCGCCGCAGAGAAAGTCGGAGTATCGGAGCCGACCTCTCGCTGGCTGATGATACTCTTGTTATCGCGGTGCAAGAACTCCACCGGATCTTCGATCGTTATAATATTGCAGGTACGGTTTTGATTGATCGAGTCAATCATGGCCGCCAAGGTGCTGGACTTTCCGGAACCGGTGGTTCCGGTCACCAGAATCAGGCCGCGCTCTTCCTTGCAGAGCTTATGTATGACGGGAGGAAGATTGAGCCCCTCCAGAGTCGGGATGACAAAGGCAATCGATCGAAAAACCATTGCCACCGTGCCGCGCTGCCGGTAGACGCTGACCCTGAAACGTCCCAGGCCGGGCACGGCATACGCCAGATCAACCTCGGAGTTCTCCTCGAAAATACGTCTCTGCCGGTCATTCATCATCGACTGAGCCGTCGAGGAGACATAATCCGGGGAGAGACGCTGGGCGTTGGGAATCGGGTGCAGTCGGCCGTCAATGCGGACAATCGGCGGCAGACCGGTCTTGATATGGATATCCGAGCCTTTGGCCTTGAAGGCTATCGTGAGTATTTCGTTCAGCTCCACAGTTTACCTCCGCGTTCTACTCGGGCTTTGCAGCCGCTGGAACCGGCTTCACAATCGCCAACAGCTTCTCTTCAATTTCCGCCAGGACTTCCGGATGCTCCTTAAGCCAGGTGCGGGAATTTTCACGTCCCTGACCGATGCGCTCCTTGCCGTAGGAGAACCAGGCGCCACTTTTTTCGACAATGTTTCTCTCAACAGCCATATCCAGCACATCACCGGTGCGCGAGATGCCCTCGCCGTAAAGGATATCGAATTCGACTTCCTTGAAGGGGGGGGCCACCTTGTTTTTGACAACCTTGACACGGGTGCGGGAACCGATGATCTGATCTCCCTGCTTGAGTGTAGCAATCTTGCGGATATCCATCCTCACCGATGCGTAAAATTTAAGCGCGTTACCGCCGGTAGTAGTCTCCGGATTACCAAACATGACACCGATCTTCATGCGGATCTGATTGATGAAAATCACGCAACAGTTGGATTTGCTGATGATTCCGGTCAGTTTGCGCAGAGCCTGGGACATCAGGCGGGCCTGAAGCCCCATATGGGAATCACCCATGTCGCCCTCGATTTCAGCTTTGGGCACCAGGGCAGCCACCGAGTCAATCACCAGCACATCAATAGCGCCGCTGCGCACCAGGGTTTCGGCAATCTCCAGCGCCTGTTCGCCGGTGTCCGGCTGTGAGACCAGCAGGTCGTCGGTCTTTACTCCAAGCTTACGGGCATAACCGATGTCCAGAGCATGCTCGGCATCAACAAAAGCGGCAATCCCGCCGGATTTCATCGCTTCCGCCACGATATGGAGCGCCAGGGTCGTCTTTCCGGATGACTCCGGACCGTAAATCTCAACGATCCTGCCGCGCGGCACTCCGCCGACTCCCAGAGCCACATCAAGTGAGATAGCGCCGGTGGAGATGGCATCCACACCCGGAAGTGCTTCGTCATTGCCCAGACGCATGATGGCACCTTTGCCGAACTGTTTTTCAATCTGGCTGAGCGCCAGTTCTATCGCCTTGCTTTTCTCCGGGGCGCTGTTTTTATCCGACATGATTTGATATCTCCTGAAATTGGGATGTATTGGACCGTAAGGGGGTAGAAAAATAGCATATCCGGCAGTTTTACCGCAAGGATTTATCTGATCAGCTGCCTGCTCTCTGGAGCAGATATCTTCGCAACCAATCCATTGCCGTCCAGGCGGTCAAAGTGCGAATTTCGTCGCGGGATCCTTGAAACTGGAAGCGTTTGGTCCAGCAGCCGTCCGGAGCCGCCAATGAAATAAAGACCGTCCCGACCGGCTTTCCTTCCGTGCCACCATCCGGCCCGGCAATTCCGGTCACCGCCAAACCCAGATCGCTCCCTGCGGCGGAGCGGACACCTTTCGCCATCGCCGACGCACATTCGGAACTGACCGCCCCCTTTGCATCCAGCAACTCGGACGAAACTCCCAGCAGTCTCATCTTGGCGGCGTTGCCGTATGTTACCACCCCTTCCAGAAAATAGGAGGAGCTGCCGGGGATGTCGGTAATTCGCTTGGCTATCATGCCGCCACTGCACGATTCGGCCAGAGCCACCGTCAGGCCGCTTGTGCGGAACAGCTCTGCCACCGTATCGTCCATACCGGCACCGCCTGCGGAAAAAACGTAATCTTTGAGGCGTTCACTCACCGTAGCGGCCGCAGAGTCGAGAAGAGCCGCAACTGTGTCGGCATTATCCGCCTCGGCCCGCAACGTTACGCTCATCCAGGGAAAAGTGACGCAGATGCCCATCGCCAGCCCCTGATCAGGCCGGGCAACTCCGGTCAACAGTTCATCCACCTCCGCCTCACATGGTCCAAACACGTTCAGGGTGACGGAACGAATCACCCGCTTATGGGTCACTCTCTCCAGCATGAACGGCAACACCGACTCCCGCAGCATAACATTCATTTCGGATGGGACACCCGGCATGAAAAACATGAAGCAGCCGTTATGAATCAATTGAAAACCACAGGCGGTGCCATTGGGATTGGGAATCAATGTTGACTTGGATGGAACCATCGCCTGTTTGTCGCTTAATGGACAAAACAGCAGCGAATCCAGTTTGCCGGACATCAAGCGGACATGGGTCCGCGCGTCCTCATTGATCACCAGCCGCCGTCCGGTGGCACGGGCAGCAGCTCGTGAAGTCAGATCATCAAGCGTGGGACCGAGACCACCGGTTACAATCAGCATGTCGCTGTTCCGTCCCAATTCATTTAATGCATCCATGATGTCCGGTTCATTGTCACCGACAGTCAGGTGCCGGTGAACCCGCAAACCTTCGTTGAGTAGCTGTGCGGCAATACTTCCGGCATTCGTATCGGTGATTTGTCCGCAGATCAGCTCATCACCGATGCTCAAAGTAGATATTCTCATTGTCTAGAGACTCCCGCGCATTGCGCCCGTTCCATGACTTCCCGGCATGCCATTCCCCGCTCAATTGCAATCCGGCGGCAATCCTCATACTCCGGGATTGTCCGCAGCAGGTTTCCTTCAGGGCCATAAACCTGTTTGAACCGCAAAGGGCCAAATTCAGTCGGCAATTCGACAATCTGGCGCTCCAGCACAGTTCGGTCGGCAGGATAATGACGAAGACCGATGGCAGAACTCTCCGTCAGTACAACCTTTGCCAGAAGATCGAGCTGTTCCTGGCGACAAAGGAAAGAGAGCATGACCCCGGGGCGATTTTTCTTCATCTGGATCGCAGTGAAGCTGACGTCCAGCGCGCCCTGTTTCAGCAAACGCTCCATGAGATAACCCAGCATTTCCGGGGTCGAATCGTCAATATTGCTCTCAACAACCAGCACCTGATCGCTGCATCGGGCGGCCTCGACCGATCTACCGACAAAAGCTCGCAGGATGTTTGGGCAATCACTGAAATCTTTACTACCGGCACCGCAGCCGACCTTCTCAAAAAGCATCTCCGGCCGCTTGCCAAAGCCATCCACCAACGCCGCCAGAATGGCCGCACCGGTCGGCGTAACCCTTTCGCCGAAACCGCACTCACTGTGTACCGGCATACCTCGCAGCAGTTCTGCCGTGGCTGGAGCGGGCACCGACAAGCGACCATGGGCGGTATTGACAAAACCACTCCCCAACGGCAATGGCGATGCGTAGACGGCCTCAACTTCCAGATAATCAAGGCAGATGGACGTACCGACGATGTCCGCAATCGAATCCAGCGCCCCGACTTCATGAAAATGCACCTCTGCAACCGGAACACCGTGCACCTTGGCCTCAGCCTCGGCGAGGCGGCGGAAGATCCGACGCGACCGATCTTTGACCGAGTCGCCCAAAGAGCTGTTCATGATCATAGCGTCAATATCAGAATAATGACGGTGGGTATGTTGGTCATGCACCGCCACATCAAACTTGAGAGCGCCCACGTTTTGACGTTCCGTACGCTGGGTGGAAACCGAAAATGATTCCGGCGGCAGCGGCAATTTGGCCAGTTCGGAGCGTAAGTATTCCAGCGGCACCCCTAGATCCAGAAGCGCCGCCACGGTCATATCGCCGGAGATACCGGCGTAACAGTCGAAATGGATAATCATCACGTCACACCCGGTTGATCTGGCTGGCGGCACAGGCCGCACCAAAGCCGTTATCGATATTGACGACCGTCACTCCGGCCGCACATGAATTGAGCATCCCCAGCAGCGCCGCAATCCCCCCGAAGGAAGCGCCGTACCCAACCGAAGTCGGCACTGCAATGACCGGCTTATCTACCAGTCCGCCAACCACCGACGGAAGCGCCCCTTCCATGCCGGCCACGACAATAATCACTGAGGCAGCAGCTAACTGCTCACTGCGCGCCAGCAGACGATGGATGCCGGCCACACCGACATCAAAGAGTTGCTCCACGCGGTTACCCAGAAATCTGGCCGTAACTACCGCCTCTGAAGCCACCGGAATGTCGGAAGTGCCGGCCGATATCACCAGAACAGTTCCCTTTCCACGCTCCTCAACCGGCTGCTGTTCCAGAATCAGGCAGCGGGCTTCCGCATTATAGGTAGCAGCTGAAAAAACAGCCTGTATCTGGCTGGACTTTTCCTGGGCCAGGCGCGTCACCAGCAAGTTGCTTCCCTTGCCCAACATGGCGGTCATAATCGCCACGATCTGCTCAACCGTTTTCCCCTCACCAAAGATCACTTCAGGCATCCCCTGGCGCAGTTCGCGGTGATGATCTATCTGGGCACATCCCAAATCCTGATAAGGAAGCTGTTTGAGGTGTTGCAAAGCGTCATCGATGGAAAGAGCTCCATCCTTGACGGAACGGAGCATATTTTTGATGTTCTCAGGATTCACGGCACTTCCCTGTCATTGACCCCGGATAAGGGGATTTAAATTAGTGTTGTTCTTATACCACGCCCGCATCTGTTTTCCATCCAAAATCCTGCCGATCCGGTCATATCGGATTATCAAAAAAAAGTTCACCGGTTTACTTTGCGACCAAAGTTATGCTACAAGTTTTGCATTCTGAATCATGCGAGGTACTTGAATATGGGTAAAACAACTGCTGAAAAAATATTTGATGCTCACCTGGTAGACGAGCCGTTCCCCGGTACTAAAGTCCTTAGACTGGATGCGGTACTCTGTCACGAGATCACCACACCGATTGCAATCGACGACCTGATCCGTCGCGACAAAGACCGTGTCTTTGATACGACCAAAATCAAGGCTGTTATCGACCATGTCACCCCCAGCAAGGACACCAAGACCGCTACTCAGGCCAAGATATTGCGCGACTGGGCCCGTCGCCACGACATCAAGGACTTTTTCGATATCGGAGCCAACGGAGTTTGTCACGCACTTTTCCCTGAACGCGGCTTTATCCGCCCCGGCTACACCGTCATCATGGGCGATTCCCACACCTGCACTCATGGAGCCTTCGGAGCCTTTGCGGCTGGGATCGGCACAACCGACCTGGAAGTCGGCATCCTGAAAGGTGTCTGCGCTTTCCGCCAGCCCAAGACGATCAGATTCAATGTCAACGGCGCGCTGCCGAAAGGGGTCTATGCCAAGGATGTCATTCTGCACATCATCGGCAAAATCGGCGTCAATGGCGCAACCGACCGTGTGATGGAATTTCACGGCTCCACCATTGATGAAATGACGATGGAATCACGCATGACGCTCTGCAATATGGCCATCGAAGCTGGCGGAACATCGGGCATCTGCATGCCGGACATGACCACCGTCGAATACCTGTGGAAGTTTATCAGCGGCGACTTCGCCAGCAAAGAAGCGGCTCTGGCCGAATATTCGCAATGGCGTGCCGATGCGGATGCCGACTATGACCAGACCATCGATATCGATGTCACCTCCCTGCAGCCGACCGTAACCTTTGGCTACAAGCCGGACCAGGTCAAAACGATCTCCGAGATTGCCGGCACCCCGCTCGACCAGATCTACATCGGCTCCTGCACCAACGGCCGTCTGGAAGACCTGCGCATCGCAGCCCAGATTCTTAAAGGTCACAAACTGGCACCTAATGTACGCGGCATACTCTCGCCGGCCACCCCGGCAATTTTCAAGGATGCCACCAGGGAAGGCCTGATCGATATCTTCATGGAGGCCGGTTTCTGCGTTACCAATCCGACCTGCGGCGCCTGCCTGGGGATGAGCAACGGAGTCCTGGCAGAAGGTGAGGTTTGCGCCTCGACCACCAACCGCAACTTCATGGGTCGTATGGGCAAAGGTGGCATGGTGCACCTGATGTCGCCAGCCACCGCCGCCGCCTCTGCGATTGAAGGCGTTATTGCCGATCCGAGAAAATATCTGTAAGCAAAGCCCACCCTCGCCAACGTGGGATTGATTGGGTTGCATCTGCCTTTCATTTTTTAAACAAGGAGTCACATATGAAAACATTCGGAGGGCCGGTCCTCTTTCTCGACCGCAGCGACATCAACACCGACGAGATCATCCCGGCCAAGTACCTGACCGAGATCACCAAGGAAGACCTTAAACCTTATATCCTGGAAGATCTGAAATTGCCCGGCTTCGAAGCCAAAGGGCCTAAAACCAAGGCCGCCAAGGTGATTGTCTCCCGTGCCAACTTCGGCTGCGGATCATCCCGTGAACACGCTCCATGGGTATTCGAGGTCAATGGCATTACTGCCGTAATAGCAGAGTCCTTTGCCCGCATCTTCCGCCAGAACATGTTCAACTGCGGCATGGCGGCCATCGAACTGCCCAAAGCCGATCTGGACCTGATTTTCTCGCACGCCGCTGATGAAGACGCCTCCATGACAATCGACATCCAGGCCGGAACTCTCACCATGAATGGCGGCGGCAAGCAGAAAACTTTTAACTTCGAGATTTCACCCTTCGACAAGGCCTTGGTCCTGGCAGGCGGCTGGGTCGATTACGCCGACAAAAACTATTAAGCTTTGCCAGCTTCAAACTTTTAGTAAAAAGAGGCGGAAAACAAATGGTTTCCGCCTCTTTTTTATTTTCAGCACTCAAGTTTACGGCGCAAATCAGCACCTCAGCGCAGTTTCAGCGCATGCAGCAACCTTCCTGCCACCCGGTTTAGAAAATGATCCCGAGCAAGGGATTGGAAGTGTGGCGCTCTTCGAATGCCGAGCTTTTTGAGTTCGTCAATCAGCCTGGCGTCTTTCCTTACCCGAAGTCCCTTCCTGAATACTTTGATGGCATTCCCTTTCTGGCCCGCAAACAGAAATATCTTTCCCAGCGTAAGATAATGATCACAATTATGCGGGTTGAGCATGACCGCCTTTTTGCACAGCTCAATCCCCTTCTGAATCTGGCCGGACTCCGTTGCAATAGAATATCCCATCAGAGAAAGCATTTCCGGCGAATCTACATCAGCAATATCAAGCTCATCCTTATTCATAACCCCTTCCTTCCGTTGGGATCCTCGCGCCCATCAGACGATTCTGACCAACAACCCGCGACACTGTTCCAACGTCTGCTTCATTCCGGCATTATACATGAAATATAGAATCGGGTAGAAATCAATAGTGACGGCAGTAATGTCAGAATTTTTTACTCAACCCAAGATGAAAACCCACGTCCGGAGCGGTTGCGACCGCCAGATCCTCCGAAACACCAATATCCAGCAGATAGTTGTCTGGAAGCTTGAGCGTACCGCCGGAGAGCAGCATCAGGGAACTGCTGGAAAGTTCATCCAGTGAACTGTCACGGTATAGGGGAGTATTGCCGTTCAATTGCAGCTTGAAGGATATCCACGATGCGGGCGCCCACCCCAGTCCTAGTGTGCCAAATCCGGCCAGGTTGTTATGCTGATCGCGCAGGATATCTCCATCGGACATCACCAGACCTCCCACGGAACCGAACAGCCCCAGTGGACCCCATTCGCTAAAGTTGGTCATACTGCCACACAACTGAAGCTGGAAATCGGTGCCGCCGCTGCCTCGAAGGTAGACACTGTCTCCTGTAGGTAGTTTCAGGGATGCCTTAAGCGCTAACTGGTCATTTGTGTTGTCATCACGATATTGATAAAGAGCGACTCCGGTCGTCAGACTCACATCACCAATTCCTGAGCCGGATCGACCCATGTTCAGCTTCTGGACCCCATCCTTCTTATAACGATAACCGATGTGATCCTTGGGTGCAGATTCACGCCCGCCTTGAGGAAGGCCGAAAGCCGAGTGCCAGTCGATTATAAAGCGGTCCAGAAAACCACCGCCCTGGATTATGTACGGGATTTCTGCGCCAATCTCCCAGCGGGGCATCAGGCCGTAGCGTGCATAAAGGGTCGCACGGTAAGTTTCTCCATCAAGCTGGATCGTCTCTCGGGCGTTGCTGCTGGCGGTATAGTTGCTGGACAAATCCTGTGTCACGCCAAAGAGGATTTGACCAGGAGTTGCAATACCGGCAGCGCTATCACCCGGTAACCCAAAGATCTGCACCAGCGGACTCTGATTCACTATCCTGAACGGCGTTATTTCCATTTGTTCCGCGGCCGCAGCCTTAATGGCGCTACAGGCCAGCAGGAACAACACCAGGATCCTCTTGATCATAATTGCCACCTCTTGACGAATTCCGGTTTTGATGCCGGTTCTGCAGAGTATCGGTTGACAGACATCGCCAACAAGAAAAGAACCTCGACAGTTTTTTATCCGGCCACTGCCGGCCTTTATCAGTAACTCAACACTTCGCACGGAGTCAATGACCTGTTTGGACTATTACCTCTTTCGTGATGCTTCTGTTTCAGGTCACTGGTTAGTTGACATAGATGAAACAATTCACCCGACAACCGTCAGGCCGACACGTATTTCAATACCGGCTTAGGTGTTGAAACTTGCAATACTTGATTTTTTTTCAAGTCAATGCGATAGTGCCACAGTAATTAAACACGCTGTACGGAGGATACAATGTTTGGATTTGGCATGCCTGAATTGATAATTATTTTGGTTATAGTCCTGGTTGTGTTCGGTGCCGGGCGGTTGCCGGAAATAGGCGGGGCACTCGGCAAGAGTATCCGCAATTTCAAGAAGGCATCTGACGGCAAGGACGAGATCGAGATCAAGCCTAAAAGTGAGGATAGCGACAAAAAGGCCTGAAACAGTCGATTTTGAGCACGCAAAAGGGGAAAGGCAATAAATGCCTTTCCCCTTTTGCGTGCTTGTATGATTGCAGTTACGAGTTGATATATTCCCCGATTTTCTCCGCCAACGTACTGTAAATACGGCGGCACTCATTTTCATCCTTCTCCAGCAGCGTAACCCTGAACCCCTGCAGCTGCGTGGAAAAGGAGGAGAGCGGAACGATGCAGATGCCGGTGGAGGCAAGAATCTGGTAAACAAAACGCTTGTCGGGAGACACCCCCGGCTTGCTGAGCAGACCGTCCACCAGTTCCCTGACTTCCGGATTGGCAATCGGAAGCGATTGGCTGTTGTTCAAAAGACCTTCCTTAAAAGCCACCGCCATGTAGAAAGCGCCGTTGGTGCGGTTTACCTGCAATGCCGGAACCTGACTTAGAAAATCATAAGTGATGTTACTCATCTTTTCGTAACTGGCAATGCGCTCGGCCAGATAGGAAGCGTATTCCGGGTGCCGGACAATCTCCGGAATCACCATTTGCGGCAAAGTAGTTGAACAGACCTCGTTCATCTTCCCTGTCAAAATAAGGTTGACATACTTGCGGAACTGCTCATCATTCTGCCCGTTATAAATCTCGATCCAGCCACAGCGAGAACCGGGCCACGGGAACTCTTTTGAAATTCCCTTCAGGGAAATTGCCGGAACATCCCCGATCACATCACTGATCGGAACAGTCTTCTCGCCGTTATAAACGATATTTGTGTAGACCTCGTCTGAAATAATGAACAGATCGTTTTCACGCGCTACTGCCACGATCTCCTCCAGCATCTCCTTCGTGTAAACCATGCCGGTGGGATTGTCGGGGTTGATGATCATTATGGCACAAATGTTCGGGTTATAGCGGACATGTTTCTTCAGATCTTCCATATCCGGATACCATTTATTGGATGGGTCAAGACGGAATAGCGACGGAGCCGAGTGGGCATGACCGATCTCTCCCAGGGTATGTGTTGTATAGGATGGGGAGGGCATCAGAACGCGTGCTTCGGCCCGCAGACATCCATATATCTTTGCAATGGCATCGCCCAGTCCGTTAAAAAAGATGATGTCATCCGGAGTAATCTGCGCTCCGCCACGGCCATTGGTTGTCTCACAGATAAACTCACGTGTTTCCAACACGCCACGGGTATGGCAGTATCCCCATGAATGGTTGTCCATAGCCGCCTTAGCGACAATTTCCTTCATCCAGGCGGGAATCTGCTCCCCCTTCACAATCGGATCACCGATATTTTCCCAGTTGATCTTGACCCCGCATTTCTGCAGTTTCTCGGCCACGTTGACAATGTTTCTGATTTCGTAGGTAAGTTCGCCTGTTCCGGGCGGTACCAGCTCGACTCGCATCTGATCACCTCATATATTTACGACAAAATCACACCGCACAATGCGCTGCTATTAATCCGCTCCGATTGTCAACCGGCCATCCTCGTCGCGCCAACGCAACCAACCGATTGAGGTTTGGTCAGACACAATCATGGCCCAGTCATTTTCCAGCTTAAGTACTTTGAATACCTGTTTGGGAGTCAGCATGGCACCAGGTTTGAGATCGGGCTGCTGGTACAACTGATAATATTGTTTTCGAAGCCCGGGAAGCATGTGACTGGTCCGGCTTTTAAAGAACCTGTCCCATAATTGATATGTTTTCCTGCCGGGGTTGATCCAGGCCTCACGGCCGGCATCGTCATAGCAAACCTTCAGCCAGTTCCCCTTGCGGGCCAGAACGACCAGCGGCACACCCGTCGTTTGAGATCCAAACACCCATTCATTACCGGACAACTTTGCGCTGTCGAGGACTCCCAGTCGGGACAGGCCGGGATCCTTATACAAATATACCGGTTCTTTTCCATGAACCCCGTCAGCTTGCTGTATCAACACAACTCCAATCCCGCTGTAGGGACGCATTCTTACGGAATTGGCGGATAAACTAACAGATTCAGTGCAAATAAGAAACAGCAGAACCAACCATAATGACAAAGATCGGCTCAACATTCTAACCAAATAATCCCCGCAAGCGTTCCAGATATTCCTGCGATTGCTGACTGCCATCCACCGGTGACCAATGAGCAACTTCACTCTCGTCGAGCGGCAGGTACGGTCCCGCTTTAGCCTCATAAAAGACGGTACCGGCTTCAAGGCTTACAGCAGCATGGTAGATTCCATAAGGAATATCTGCCGCAAGATTGCCGCCGGAATGGGACAGCAGAACGGTTTCGGCGACTGTGCCGTCATCTGAAAAAGTAATGACCCCCAAACGCCCCTTCATCAGAATGAAAGCTTCGTCCTTCTCCGGGTCAAGATGACGGTGCGGGCGAATATACGAACCCGGTTCAATAGCATTCAACAGACGGTGACAACGGGATTCGTCGCAACGGTGAATATTGTGGTTTTTGCGCAAGCGCGGCGACGACAATGCCTCTGAAGATATCTGGTCCAGAAGTTCAGAGTTTACAATTTTCATTACCGGTCAACCAGGGCGATCATATTACCGTCAAAATCCCGTACCACAGCCATTTTACCCCATGGGCTTGATTCGAGTGGTTCGGCAAATGTGGCTCCTCCGCTTTTCAGTTTTTCACAAAGCTCAACAATATTTTCAACTTTGAGAGAAATTCCGGTGTGTCTGCCAACCAGGCTGCGGGCTTCGTCATGCAGGGCCAGGGAAACCCCCATGGTGGCTCCGCTCCCAGGGAAAAACTCCATCAGCATCTCACTTTGTCCCGCGACCGGAAGGCCGAGCAGATCAACGTAGAACGACTTCGCTTTTGCAAGATCGGTAACAAAAACCACGATGTTTTTTAGTGAAACGGACATGAAAACCTCAGCTGACGAGTTGGATTATTTCTGCGACAAACGATGTACGCACTCGACCATAAAAATTGCATTTTCGGGAGGAACGGTTGGTAGAATGCCGTGGCCAAGGTTAAAGATATGGCCGGGACGACCGGCGTTTTCGTCCAGAACACGTTTGACCTCGCGCTCGATGATTTCCCTGGTTGCAAACAGGACTGTCGGATCAAGGTTTCCCTGAACCGCCATCTGTGGACCGAGTACATCGCGAGCAGCGCCAAGGTCAGCATGCCAGTCCAACCCCATCACGTCTCCACCAGCCTTCTTTACCGTATCCAGCATTGTTCCGGCACCTTTGACGAAATGGATCACCGGTGTTTCCATCCGGTTCAGGCCGTTGATCAGCTTGGTCGTATACGGGAGTACGTAACGCTCGTAATCGGCAGGAGACAGAATACCGCCCCAAGTATCAAAAATCTGGATGCACTGCGCGCCAGCTTTAATTTGAGCATTCAAGTATTCCATACTCATCATCGTTATCTTTTCCATCAGTGCTGCATATACTTCAGGCGCGGCATACATCATGCGCTTGATCTGGGCAAAATCTTTGGAACCTTTGCCTTCTACCATGTAGCAGGCCAGAGTAAACGGCGCCCCGCCGAAACCGATCAACGGCACCTTGGAGGCCAGTTCGCGGCGAAGGATCCTGATCGTCTCCAGCACATAAGGAACATCCTGCTCCATCTCCGGAATTCGCAGTTTTTCCACATCGGCCATGCTGCGAATCGGACTCTCAAAGACCGGGCCAGGCACGAAATCCAGCTTCATCCCCATCGGTTCAACCGGAGTAAGAATATCGGAGAACATGATGGCAGCATCCACACCCAGAATATCAACAGGCTGAATAGTTACCTCAGCAGCCAGTTCCGGGGTTTTGCACAGTTCCAGAAATGTGCACTTCGAGCGGACAGCCATGTACTGCGGCAGATAACGACCCGCCTGGCGCATCAGCCATACCGGCGTACGATCAACAGGCTTGCCCCAACAGGCGTCTAGAAATCTCATGTTCATAGTTATTCTCCTGAAATGCGTCCGAAGACGATTGGAATATGATCAGCAAAGAGCGTCATAGTAATTTTAAACAACTATATAAGTCAAATTATTTGAGTAAAATCCGGGGGCAAAGCATTGTCAGCAACTTATTTGCAGCACTTCCAGGAAACGGCTTACTAAAGTCCGACTCCGGTTTTTTTTGCAAATCGGTCTGCCGATTTCCCGATGAGGAGAAGCCCTCCAGCAGGCGGGATTCTCTCGTAGAGCAGTTCAGTTCATATCTCTGCTGAATATATTTCCCGGGAACGTTCCCATCTCTTACGACCTGAGAATCTTCCCTGCGCACCCAGACCCGGACGACATCTTGAGGAGAACGTTCGATCCGTTGCTGATCATAATATTGGAGCGCTGAAATCGGTGCCCAGTTTATTCCGCGTTTTTCAATGGCTTTGACTTCCCAGACCCGGGAACACGAAATTGCGTTGCCCCCCTGACAAGCCGCCGCGAAATCATCAGCTGCCTGTCGGTAATGACCAAAGCTGAAATAAGCTTCGCCGCGCTGGTAGCGCAAAGTTGCGATCAAACGAGCTGCTTCCATCGGATCCACTTTGCGGTTAGCACTTTTTTTGTTTTTTTTGTCGCCATCGGGACGATAACGCTCGATCGCTTTTCCAAACAACAACAGAGACCGATTGAAATCTCCATTAGCCAACTCCGTGTTGTTCAGCACGCGATAATATTTACCGCGTTCCGCATAACCGATTCCTTCTTCAGGAAGCAACTCAATCGCTTTACTCACTTCACGAATTGCCCCCTCGTAGTCATCAATGAAAGCCCGGTCATAAGAAGCCAGCAAATGCTTTGAATACGTTTTGAACTGCAGGCGATACTCCTCCCATGAGTCAGCCGGAACTTCCAGATTATATGCCGCCAGCACCGGTGTACAGCCGATAAATATCAAAAAAAGCAGGCAACAGATGCGTTGAACACGAAAGTATTTCATGACGCCTCTACAACTAATTTCTTTCCGTTATAGACAACCTCGTCACCGGGGTAAAGCTTACGTCCACGCCGCATCTCCACCTCGCCATTTACTGAAACGCAACCTTCAGCAATCATCATTTTTGCCTCCCCGCCGGAAGAAACCGCATTTTCACTTTTGAGAAAACTGTCCAACTTAATGAATGGAGTTGTTATTTGCATTTACTCTCCCGTTTCAGGCGCCTCGCCAAATTAATGCACCAAATGACAGCCCTTATAACAAAAGTGGGGTAGCCGAAGCTACCCCACTTGTTTATCTAAATGGCGGAGAAGGTGAGATTCGAACTCACGGAGCTGTTACACTCGGCGGTTTTCAAGACCGCTGCCTTAAACCACTCGGCCACCTCTCCAAATTTTGAGCTTCCATCTATATCACATACTTTTTTAAATTTCAAAGATTAATGCAAGCATTCACTCAGATAATTCGTTCCAGGCCTCCCATGTATGAGCGCAAGACATTCGGAACCAGCACCGTCCCATCCTCCTGCTGGTAGTTTTCCAAAATTGCCAGCAACGTTCTCCCCACCGCCAGCCCCGAACCATTCAGCGTATGGACGAATTCCGGCTTGGCTTTTTCATCTTCACGGAAACGGATTGACGATCGCCGCGCCTGAAAATCACCAAAGGTGCTGCATGAGGAAATTTCACGGTAACAACTTTGCCCGGGGAGCCAGACTTCAATGTCGTAAGTCTTGGCTGAGGAAAATCCGATATCGCCGCTGCAAAGCGCCATCACGCGATAGGGGAGCTCCAGTAGCTGCAGCACTTTTTCGGCATGGGCGGTCAGATTTTCAAGCTCTGCATCCGATTCTGAGGGATGCACAAATTTGACCAGTTCCACCTTATTGAACTGGTGCTGCCGGATCAAACCACGGGTATCCTTGCCGTACGAACCGGCTTCGCGACGGAAGCAAGGGGTGTAGGCGGCATAGCTGATCGGCAGGTCGGCACGCTTCAGAATCTCGCCTCGGTGGATATTGGTGACCGGAACTTCAGCGGTCGGAATCAGGAAGAACTCCGGGTCAACCAGCTTGAAGAGATCTTCCTCGAACTTGGGCAACTGGCCGGTACCGGTCATTGAATCACGATTAACCATGAAAGGAGGCAGCACTTCCTGGTAGCCATGCGTATCGGTATGCAGATCGAGCATGAAGTTGATCAGGGCCCGTTCCAGACGGGCTCCGGCCCCGCGGTAAAGCGTGAAGCGGGCACCGGTAATTTTTGCGCCACACTCAAAATCAAGAATGCCAAGCTCCTCACCGATTTCCCAGTGCGGCTTGGCCTTGAATGAAAGCTCCTGCGGCTCGCCCCAGGTCCGGACCTGAACATTGTCATTTTCCGAGACTCCGGCCGGCGTCGTGGAATGCGGCAGATTAGGGATTGTCAGCATAAATGAGTGCAGCTTCTCTTCCAGCTGCTTAAGTTCCTCATCCTGCTCTTTAATTTTTTGAGATACAGATCGCATCTGGATGATTTGGTCCTGGACCTGGCTCTTGTCCTTTACGCGGCCAATTTCGTCGGAAACCCGGTTGCGTTCTGCCTTGAGAGTCTCATTTGTATGCAGCAGATTTCTGCGCTGATCATCAAGCTCTCTGAAACCGTCCAGATAGGATGCGCCGCCACGGGTACGCAGGCGCTGTTCAGCCTCGTCCAGATTCTCGCGGATAAATTTAATATCTAACATCGGGAAACACCTTTATTTTTCAGGAGTAAAAGTGTATTTTTTAGCACTTGTGCCACCTCTCGTCAATGCAAAAGAGCCGCCATGAAACCTGCCATCATCCATACCCTGCTTGCATTAGCGCTCGTCTGTACGCCGGTCGCCCTTTTTGCAGAGGAAATCACTATCAATGCCGTAGGAGACATCATGCCGGCCGGTAAATGGGCGCCGGTACTGCGGTCAAAAGGGTATGGTTACCCCTTCGCCGGTGTTACTCCGGAACTGGCGGGCGCTGACATCAACCTTGCCAATCTGGAGTCGCCAATCGCTTCCCGCGGCAGCGAATTCAGCGCCAAGCAGTTTCGCTTCCGGGCCGAACCGGCCGTTGCCAGAGCCATCCGCAAGGCCGGATTTAACCTGGTGACCCTGGCCAACAATCACAGCATGGATTTCGGTGGAGAAGCACTGGCCGAAACATTGCGGCACCTGGATTCGGCCGGCATCGCCTGGATCGGTGCCGGAGCAAACCTGGACGAAGCCCGCAAAATGGCGCTCTACACGATCAAGGGCAAAAAAATTGCTTTTCTTGGTTACTCCCTGACCCATCCGATCGAGTTCTACGCTGGGAAAAACCGCCCCGGCACAACTCCCGGTTACGAAAAGCTGGTGACAGCCGACGTAACAAGCGCACGCAATCAGGCCGACTATGTCATTGTATCCTTCCATTGGGGAAAAGAGGCCAGCGACACGATTCAGGATTATCAGCGTAACGCCGCTCATAAAGCAATCGATGCGGGAGCTGATGCCATCATCGGCCACCACCCCCATATCCTGCAGGGGATCGAACTTTACCGGAACGGTATAATTTTTTACAGTCTGGGCAATTTTACCTTTGCCAGCAAGAGCACGATTGCCGACGTCAGCGCAATTATCCGTCTGAAATTTGACGACGAGCACCGAACCGCAGAAATATTGCCGCTGGATGTACTGCACAGCCGGGTTGGTTTCCAACCCAAACTACTGTCCGGGGGCAGAGGGGATGCGGTAATAAGAAAACTGACAGAGCTGTCACAACCTTTTAAAACTGAAATCCAGAAAAAGGATGGAAAATACAGCATAAGTTTTCCAGGCAACCGATAGATGAAGATACTACTCACAACTCTGCACGCCAAGTACTCGCATGCCTCGCTGGCGCTCCCCTGCCTGGCATCTTCATGTCGGGGCATCCCTGGCGTCGAAATTTCCATCCGCGAATGGACGGTCAACGAACCGCGCGAGCAGATTCTGCGGATGATCATGGCCGAACAGGCCGACATGGTGGCTTTTTCCTGTTACATCTGGAATATCGAGCAGACGCTGCAGATTGTTTCGGACATCAAGAAAATAAAGCCGCAGCTGCAAGTCGTACTGGGTGGCCCGGAAGCATCTTTCGGGATTTTTGAGCTGATGCATGCCAACCCGGCCATTGATTTTGTGATAAAGGGGGAAGGCGAAGAAATCTTCCGGCAACTGCTGGAAACTTTTGCAGAAGAGGATAATTTTCCCAGCTCCGGGCATAATCTGTCGGAAATTTGCAATCTGTTCTTTAGAGATGGCGAAGAGATCGTTTGCGGACCGCACACCAACCATCAGATAGATGTGGATACGATCCCCTCTCCCTTCGAGACCGGCCTGGTCGATCTGACAAAACCGCTGATTTATTACGAGACGTCACGCGGATGCCCGTTTTCGTGCGCTTTCTGCCTTTCATCCATGGAAGGGTCTGTACGATCCTTCGTATTGGAGAGGATCAAGCAGGACCTGCTGTTTTTGATGAGTCATAATGTGTCGCAGATTAAACTGGTGGACCGTACGTTTAATTACGATGCCAAGCGGGCCGGGCTAATTTGGGAATTCATCCTCGAGCATAACAGTTGCAGCCACTTTCATTTCGAAATTGCCGCCGATCTTCTGACCAACGAAAATCTGTTGATTCTGGCAAAAGTGCCGGAAAACACTTTCCGTTTTGAAATTGGTATCCAGTCCGCCTCAGAAAGCACATTGGCCCAAGTGGGGCGCAAGGCTGACTTGGAACGCATTTACAACAACGTACGACGTCTCAGGGCTGAAACAAAAGTCGAACTGCATCTGGATCTGGTGGCCGGCCTGCCGGGAGAAGATTATGCGGGCTTTCTGGAGTCGCTGCAAAAAGTAGCCGGACTGAATCCACATGAAATTCAGATTGAACCGCTCAAGGTGCTGAAAGGGTCTCCGATGCGGGAGATTGCCAGCCGCGAGGAATACCGGTTTTCAAGCTATCCTCCCTACACCATTCTTCGTAACCGCTGGCTTTCTTACGACGATATCTGTCGTATTGAAACAATCGGGCGCTTGCTGGATTTATTCCAGAAGCATGGCGGGTTTGCCACTGCGTTTGAATATCTGAAGAGGAATATGACTATCTCTCAGATCCTCGACCAGATGGCCCGCAAAGCTGGAAATGAAAACCTCTCCAGTTTTTCACGCAGGCGGGTATACGAACTGTTTGCAACCCTTTCGGAAGAGCTGGCAACCGGGTCGGGGCGGCCAGAATTGCAAGATGCGCTGTTTTTTGATTACTGTCTCAGCGAAATGCCCCTGATGGGCAAACTGCCGTCCTTTGCCTCACATCGCCAGAAAGAGTGCAGCTGGCCAGGGCAACGTGATTTACCGAGCGGACTTGACCTGCCGCAAGGCTGCCGGATCAAGGCTTTTCGACATGTCTTTATCAATGATTATCGTTACGGAGAGTGGAAATCGGGGCCGGCGACCTGCACTTTTATCTACGTGTCAGGCGCCGGACAAGGGTTGCGGATATTGATGGTGTGACCTTAGGCGGTTACTTGCGGCGTTCCGTACGAACCCGGAAACCGGCATTCTCCCAACTGTAGACAGGCGCGGCGGGCGGCGTTTTTTTCTGAGGCGGTGCCCCCTTTGGCTTGGGCTGTTGCGCTTGTGGTGATGCATCCTTGATCGACAGCGAAATCCGTTTGCGCGGAAGATCAACGGCCAGCACCTTGACTTTGACCACTTCACCAACCTTGACCGCCTCGCCCGGCTCCTTGATGAAACGGTTCGAAAGATGGCTGACATGCACCAGACCATCCTGATGAACACCAATATCGACAAAAGCGCCAAAAGCAGCCACGTTGGTGACAGTACCCTCCAGAATCATCCCCCCCTTAAGATCGGACATTTCCCGGATATCGTCGCGCAGATCAGCTGTCTTGAAGGCGGCGCGCGGGTCGCGCCCCGGTTTTTTCAACTCTTCGACGATGTCTTTCAGGGTCGGCAGTCCCAGCCCGTCCGTTATGTAGCGTGACAGCGAAATCTGCTCGACCTTTGCCGGATCAGCCACCAGTTCGGCCACCTTCACTCCCAGATCGGAAGCCATCTTTTCCACCAGCGCATAACGTTCCGGGTGAACTGCAGTGTTATCCAGCGGATCTTTGCCGCGACGAATCCGCAAAAAACCGGCAGCCTGTTCATAGGTTTTCGGACCGAAGCGGGCCACCTTTTGCAGCGCCTTGCGGGTTGCAAAAGGGCCGTTTTCGTCTCGGTGGCGGACGATGTTCTTGGCCAGGTTCTCCCCAATGCCGGACACATAGGCCAGCAGCGCCCAGGAAGCGGTGTTCAGATCGACCCCGACATAGTTAACGCAGGACTCAACCACCGCATCCAGCGACTTCTTCAGCGCAGGCTGATCAACGTCATGCTGATACTGCCCCACGCCAATGCTCTTGGGATCAATCTTGACCAGTTCGGCCAGCGGGTCCTGCAATCGCCGGGCGATGGAAGCGCCGCCTCGAATGGTCAGATCCAGATCCGGGAACTCCTCGCGGGCGATTTCCGAGGCAGAGTAGACACTGGCACCGGCCTCGTTAACAATCACGACCGCCAGGTTCATTCCGGCTTCACGCAAGGTTTCCTTGACAAACAGCTCCATATCACGGCCGGCGGTACCATTGCCAATCGCCACCAACTGGCTGTTGCAGCGCCTGGCCATATCAACCAGCGTTTCCCTGGCCTGGGCAACCTTGGCACCGCCGCCGGTGTGTGGGTAAATAGTGGCATATTCAAGCAGTCGTCCGGTTTCATCCACCGCCGCCAGCTTTGATCCCGTACGCAGGCCGGGATCGACCCCCAGCACACGGCAGCTTCCGGCCGGCGGCAGCAACAGCAGGTTGCGCAGGTTGTCAGCAAAAACTTTGATGGCAACCTCATCGGCCCTGTTACGGGCCTCCAGCCGCAACTCCCCTTCAATGGCGGTCGAAATCAGCCGTTTGTAGGCATCCTCGGCCACCCGTTCCAAAAACTCGACGGCAACCCCTTTGCCTTTGGCAATGCGAGATTTAAGGCCGACCAGGATCGTGTCAACCGGGGCCTGAATCGTCAGATATAGCACCTCTTCCTTTTCACCGCGCCGCATGGCCAGCAGTCGGTGCGACGGCACATTCCGCAACTGTTCCTGATGGTCGTAGTACATTTCGAATTTGGTGACGACTTCCTTCTTATCAGCAGCCACACGCGAGCAGAGCACCCCCTCTTCCCAGCTCATACGACGTACGAAAGCCCGTGCATCGGCATCATCGGCCAGGCGTTCTGCCAGAACATGACCGGCCCCCTCCAGCGCGGCGGCGGCATCCGGCACCTCACCTTCCGGGTTTACAAATGGTGCGGCCAGCTCTTCCAGGCTGCCGGACGCAACCCCGGCTGCCAACAGATCAGCCAGCGGCTCCAGGCCGCGTTCCCTGGCAATAGTAGCCTTGGTGCGGCGCTTGGGACGATAGGGGAGGTACAGATCCTCCAGTTCCGTTTTCTGGCGGCACTCAACAATCCGCCCCTCAAGCTCGGGTGTCAGTTTGCCCTGTTCAGCGATACTCTTCAGCACGCTGCTCTTGCGCTCGGCCAGCTCCGTATGGTAGGCCAGCAAATCCTCCAGCAGCCGGATCTGAACTTCGTCCAGTTCACCGGTGCGTTCCTTACGATAACGGGCAATAAACGGGACTGTCGCCCCTTCTTTAAGCAGTTCAACCGTATTGGCAACCGAGACAGCGGCAAGGCCGCTCTGCTCAATCAGGATCGGTAAAATCGGGTGGACTTCTTCGGCAATGTACAGCATCAGATTTTCTCCTGTGTTGTTCTTGGATAGTAAAGGGGGATATCTACTATCATGTCATCCGTTCATGTTCAATGTTACAGATTGCACCCAGAGCAGCGATGGGACTTCCGGCTGAGTCGGATGTCCATAACAACCGGATAACGTGAGGTCGGATTTTTCAGCGGGAATACTGTGCGGCAATAAAGGTATCAGAAACTTGGGAGGGCATCTTTCCAATCAACCGGCTCCATAACCACCTGCCGCCCCAGCTCAGCCAGCAGGGCATCCATGTCCTCCACAAAACCGGGCATGATGGCAATCCGGATGATTCCGGCCTTATTATCCACGGTACTCATGACATTCATCCCTTCGTACGCTTCCAGGATGAATTTGAGATAAACCATGTCGCGGTGGGCAACTTTGAAATAGCGGCAAATCATTGGGAGCACCTCCCCTGGATCGCCACTGCTCCAGCTCTTCCAGAGATTTCACCCATGACAAGTTCGCAGGCCGGAAGAGTCGTCATCTCGCTCGCCACCTGACCAAGAGTAACACAACGCACCCCGCTGTTCTTGAAACTTTCCAGCAAACGAACAAACGAAGCCCTGATCGCACCCCCCTCCAACTCGGCATGAATTGTGATTACGTTGAGTCCTTCCTTGAGGTTGTCGATGTAATATTGGTGAATATTTTCCGGAGTGATGCCGTTTTCACCCAGGATTTCGTCGGCAGTCGGCAGGGTTGTCGGAATCTGCGGCGTACGGAAACGCCGCCCGGCCATGATCGGGTAGAAAGGGTGGGTACCGCGTCCATCGCTGCAGTATTGCAATCCCAGAGCGTCCTGAACCTCCAGCGAATCAGGCGACACGGTCCAGCCTGGTGCGGCGGTGGTAACGGCGCGGTGGCCAAGAATTTCCTCAAAAAGTGCGCTGGCGCGTCCCAACTCCATAGCGGTCAGATGTTTGGGGAACCAGGGGAGGTAATCATGCCACTTGACGTGATCCCAACAGTGGATACCGACTTCATGACCCTGGCGTTCCGTCTCGCGCAACACTTCCGGAAATCCTGAGGCGATCATCGGTGCTGGTAGCAAAGTGCCGTACAGCATGGTTTTGATGCCATAGGCGGCTGGAGCTTTGGTTCGCAACATCTTTTTGAGAAAACCGGGGCGGGTGAAAATGCGCCGAATGGCCTTGCCGGAATTGTCCGGCCCCATGGAAAAGTAGAAGGTGGCCAAAACGCCAAAACGTGCCATATCCTCCAGCAGATTGGGGACGCCGTCCCGCGTCCCGGCATAGGTGTCCACATCAACTTTGATCGCTACTGTTTTGCTGAACATAAAAATTTCCATTCTTTGGCTTTTAACTGATCGATGAGTTTAGCAGTTTTGACCGTTGTGTAAACTTTAAAAGCCGTCAAGTTGCGCAACTCTTCTTGACAGGCCTATCAAAAGGCGTATAACTGCCGCAAAAGCAGCCGAGATTCGCCTGGAAAGGCGAATGCGGGGGACCCGGTCAACAGGGGCGCATTACGGTGTTAATGCCGCATAGGGAACTTCCAATCCCGAGCCCGTCAGCTAACCTCGTAGGCATTTGGAAGGGCGTGACAGCGGATATGTTCCGTCGGTTCTTGCCGACGGTTTTCTATTTTCAGCGGTCAGCCCGTCACACATCGTGCGGGAGGCACATCAGAATGAAGAAACATGAAGCGGGCTCCTATTGGGGCGGAATCATCAAAGCCCTCGGACTGGTATTCGGCGATATCGGAACCAGCCCAATCTACACCCTCACCGTCATCGTCTCACTCACCAAACCTTCCCAGGAAAATATTTACGGCATCATTTCACTGATTGTCTGGACTCTGGTGGTCCTGGTCATGGTCGAATATGCCTGGCTGGCCATGAGTCTGGGACGAAAAGGCGAAGGTGGCACAATCGTTCTGCGTGAAATCCTGGTTAGAATGATAAAACCCGGCAGAACCTTTGCGTTTGTAACCTTCCTCTCCTATGTCGGCATCTGCCTGTTGATCGGCGACGGGGTCATCACCCCGGCCATCTCGATTCTCTCGGCCGTGGAAGGCATCGAGTTGATACCGGGACTGGAGCATACATCCCAGAACATTTTGATCCTGATTGCCGCCATCATTGCGGTTGGACTCTTCATCTTTCAAAAAAAGGGGACTGACAAGGTGGCGCGCGCCTTTGGTCCGCTGATGGTAATTTGGTTCGTGGCCCTGACCCTGTCCGGTGCCTTCTCGATCATCGATCACCCCATAGTTCTCAAATCACTCAGTCCCTGGTATGCCGTCCGGTTTCTGTATGATAATGGGCTGGCAGGCTTCTTCGTACTCTCCGAGGTTATTTTGTGCGCCACCGGAGGCGAAGCATTATACGCCGACATGGGGCATCTGGGTCGCAAACCGATCGTCCGGGCCTGGTACTTTGTATTTGCGGCTTTGGTGATCAACTATCTAGGCCAGGGTGCCTATATCATCACCCACCCGGATGCGAAGAACATTCTTTTCGGAATGGTGCGTCACGAGGTAACCATTCTCTACATCCCGTTCCTGATCCTGACCATCATAGCGACTGTAATAGCTTCACAGGCCCTGATCAGCGGGGTTTTTTCCATCGTGTATCAGGGGATCACCACCCGCATTCTGCCTCTTCTGAGAGTAGACTACACTTCAACCCACCTTAAGTCGCAGATCTACATCAGCTCGATCAACTGGGCACTGCTGGCGGCAGTGATCATGATCATGCTTGTTTTCCGAAAATCCGAGAATCTGGCGGCGGCCTACGGCCTGGCCGTAACCGGCACCATGACCATTACCGGAATCATGATGACCATGATCTTTGCTCACACCACCAAAAAGTGGAAGGTTCCGATCGCCCTGCTGGTCACTCTGGCTGACTTTTTATTCCTGATCGCCAATCTCAACAAGTTCCCCCACGGTGGTTACTGGTCAATCATATTGGCTGCGGTGCCGTTCATCACCATCCTGGTCTGGACCAAGGGCCAGCGGGCACTGTACCGGGCGCTCAAACCATTGGATTTTGAAACCTTCGAAATGGCCTATGGCCAGATTTATGCCAAGGGCAAAAATATCCCCGGAACCGGTTTGTTTTTCGTCAAGGAGTGGAGCGTCATCCCCCCTTATCTCGTCCACTGTATTATCCGCTCCAACATTATTTATGAACGTAACGTCCTGATTTCGATAGTTCGCACAGATGAACCGTATGGGCTTGAGACGGATCTCAAAACCGGCTTGGCCACCGGCCTGGATGCTGTAGAAATCAGGGCAGGCTATATGGAGATACTCGATATTGAAGCGGTTCTGAAAGCAAACAGCATCACCGAAAAGGTCATTTTCTACGGGATTGAAGACATTGAGACCAATAACCTGGCCTGGAAACTGTTCTCCACCATCAAGCGTCAGACCCCCAATTTCGTGCAGTTCAACAAGCTTCCGGCTGCCAAGTTACAGGGTGTCGTGACGAGGGTCGAAATGTAAGACTCTTGTTGTGGAATTACCATCTGAATTAGTGTATAAAACTGGGAGCGGCAGCAATGCCGCTCTTATTTTTTCTGTAAGGGATCAGATGACAAATAAACATGAAGACTCCTTCTGGGGCGGCATCGTCAAGGCACTGGGACTGGTATTCGGCGACATCGGCACCAGCCCGATCTACACCCTGACCGTTGTATTCACCCTGACCAAGCCTACTGTTGCTAACGTATATGGCATTCTTTCCCTGGTTTTCTGGACCATGTCCATTCTGGTGACGGCCGAATACGCCTGGCTGGCCATGAGTCTCGGCAAGAAGGGGCAAGGTGGCGAGATTGTTTTGCGGGAGATCATCATCAAACTCTTCAAGAAGGGGCGCATACTGGCTTTTGCCGGCTTCCTCTCATTCCTGGGTGTCTCACTGCTGCTGGGTGACGGCGTCATTACCCCGGCTATTTCAATTCTCTCAGCTGTGGAAGGTCTGCTGCTGATCCCTTCCCTGGCGGCTACAAAACAATCAGTACTGGTTTTGATCGCAGCCTTGATCGCCTTCACCCTGTTTTTCTTCCAGTCGCGCGGAACAGACAAAGTGGCCAAAATCTTCGGTCCGATTATGGTACTATACTTCGGTTCCCTGCTGGTATCCGGCCTCTTTTCGATCGCCGGCACGCCCGGCATTGTTACCGCCATCAACCCCTGGCACGCATTCGAGTTTTTCCGGCAGAACGGCTTTGCAGGCTACATCGTGCTGTCCGAAGTAATCCTTTGTGCAACCGGTGGCGAGGCGCTCTACGCAGACATGGGACACCTGGGTAAAAAGCCGATCATCCGCGCCTGGTATTTCGTCTTTGTCGCCCTTTATGTCAATTACCTTGGCCAGGGAGCCTTCATACTGCGCAATCCGGAGGCCAAGAACTTCCTCTTTGCCATGATCCAGAGTCAGTCCCCCATGCTCTACATCCCGTTCCTCTTCCTGACCATCATGGCCACCATCATCGCCTCCCAGGCCATCATCAGCGGTGTATTTTCCATTGTCTACCAGGGAATCACCACCCGTCTGATGCCGCTGTTCAAGGTCGATTACACCTCAACTCACATACAGTCACAGATTTATATCGGCGCGGTCAACTGGACCCTGATGGTGGCAGTCATCTTTGTCATGTTTTTCTTTCAGAAGTCAGGCAATCTGGCTGCGGCCTACGGTATGGCGGTCACAGGTTCCATGACCATTACCGCCGTCATGATGATCATGGTCTTTTCCAAGACCACAAAAAAATGGAAAGTTCCAATTGTGGCTGTCATCGCACTGATTGATGTCGTCTACTTCACATCAACCTTCTCCAAATTCCCCCATGGAGCCTACTGGTCAATCATTCTGGCCTCAATTCCCTTTGCAACGATTCTGATCTGGACCAATGGACAACGCTGTCTTTACAAAGCGCTTCGCCCACTGGATCTAGATATTTTCATGCTCTCGTATGAACAGATCTACGCCAAAGGACACATCAACGGAACCGCTTTATTCTTCATTAAGGGCCTGGACGTAATTCCGCCATATATCGTACACTGCGTAATTCGATCCAACATAATTTACGAACGCAACATTTTTATCTCCATAGTCCGAACAGATGATCCATTCGGCGTGGAATGTCGTCACAATACAAATGTCGGAAGCGGTTTGGAGTTTTTTGAAATCCGGGCTGGATACATGCGGGTACTGGATATTGAGAAGCGACTCAAGGAACATGGCATCAACGAGAAAGTAATCTTCTACGGAATTGAAGACATTGAAACAAAGAATCCGATTTGGAAGATTTTTGCACTGATCAAGAAGTTAACCCCCAACTTTGTTCAGTTCAACAAACTGCCTGCCGCCAAACTTCAGGGTGTAGTAACAAGGGTAGAAATGTAGCTTAGACTGAGATAAAACGACTTCCCTGTTGTGTCCCACGTCGCTTTAACTCTGCATCGATCAGGTTGAGCACCTCAAACTTTTTTAGCGACCAAAGTGGTGCGATCAGGTTATCATGACCACCATCGCCGGTCAGGCGATGAATCAGAATACGCGGATCAAGCAGTTCCAGAAAATCACAGATCAGCCCGGCATAGTCGTCTCGCCCCAGTACTGTGACCTCACCCAGCGCATACATTTCGGCCAGCCTTGTTCCCTTCATGACATGCAGCAGATGCAATTTGACACCATCTACTCCGAGGCGGTTCAGTTCACCCGCCATGGCAAGCATTTCCTCTCTCGATTCACCTGGCAGCCCAAGAATTACGTGGGCGCATACCTTTAAATCACGAGATTTTATTCTCTGAACCGTATCTACAAAACAGGAATGATCATGTCGCCGGTTGATCAATTGCAAACTTCGGTCATGCATGGATTGCATACCAAGTTCCATCCAAAGATATGAAGATTTCGCAAGTACCTCAAGGTATTCGAGAACCACGTCAGGGACACAGTCGGGTCGGGTCGCGATGATTATGCCAACAACATCTATCACCGAAAGAGCTTCCTCATAACATTTCTTTAAATGTTCAACAGGTGCGTAGGTGTTGGAAAATGCCTGAAAATAGGCAATGAACTTCGAGGCCCTGTATTTGCGGCGCATGACCTCCTTGCCGTCCTCAACCTGCACTTCAATTGACATTCCGCGCTGGATACCGTGAGAGCCGGAACCGTGACCACCGCAGAAGATGCACCCCGAAACGTCCAGTGTGCCATCACGGTTTGGGCAACTGAAACCGGCGTCAACAGAGATACGCTGGACCTTGCAGCCGAATACCTGTTTCAGCTCGGCGGAGAATGTGTTATAGCGCTTTAGCCCGCTAGCATCAGGAAGCATATTTGGAGAGATTTGTCTTATCAACCCGTTCTACCCAGCATTGCTTTGTTGATAGATACTTCAGAAACTCGCCCGCAAACAGAAATTTCACCAACGGCGCCGGTACGCTGATAAAATCCTTGCCACGCCCTACCGTTAGCGCAAAACCAGCCTTACCGTTCCGTTCCCACTTTTCAACAGATAGTGTTGTAACCGTTTCTGCACCTTGATCAGCGGATACAAACTTATGTGGATGCAACTTTTCCTTGCAGGGAACTGCAGAAGTTCCAACCTGACAAATGATACGGGACAACTCAAAGGCCTCGTCCGGTTCGCAAATGAATCTAATTTGGGTAACATCATCCGTCTTTGTTTTGGGTGTCAGCTTGAAGAAACGTAACAGGATTCTTCCGGAGCGAGAAGTAATTATACCGTTTTCCTCTTGGTTCTTGATTGACATCCTTATTTCAACACCGGTGGATTGGGAAAATATTTCATAGCAATGATATCGCGTTAGCTCGGATGGATGTGACATATCAAACTCCGGAAGTTTAGTTGCAACAACATCTGTATATCAAAGACATCTGGAATTTACCACCCAAACAAAAATAGAGCGGCATCGCTGCCGCTCTATCAGATAATACTTATTGAATGCAATACTACTTGCGTGTAGCTTTACCGGCAACTTGCATGCGTATAATGGAGCGTTCCAAAGCAGCCTCATACACTTTGAACTGCTTGTCCTCCGGCGTAAGCTTTTTTAGAGCCTCTTCGGCACGGCCTAAAGCAGCTTTTGCACGTTCGACATCAATTTCGTCAGAGTATTCAGCGGTCTCAACCAGGATGATGATTTTGTCATCTTTGATTTCAAAGTAGCCCCAGTTAAGAGCCATACAGACAGATACAGTGTCCGTGCGGTAACATAGTTCACCAATGTTGAGAGATGTCAAAAAAGGAGCATGACCAGGAAGGACGCCGAATTCACCAAGTTTGCCAGTGGCTGTAACTTCGTCGACCTCAATATCAACTACTTTTTTATATGGGGTTACTATTTCAAGTTTCATCTTTTCAGCCATTTTATATTCCTTGTAGGGGCAACTCGAAATGGTTGCCCTGTCGTAAACGGCCACACTGGGCCGCCCCTACAGATATATTATAGAGCAGCCAGTTTTGCCGCTTTTTCAATAGCCTCTTCAATCGAGCCGACCATGTAGAATGCCTGCTCCGGCATATGATCATGCTTACCGGCAACGATTTCCTGGAAACCTTTGATGGTGTCTTTCAGCTCAACGTACTTTCCCGGGGAACCTGTGAAAGCCTCGGCCACAAAGAACGGCTGGGAGAGGAAACGTTGGATTTTACGAGCACGCGCAACAACAAGTTTATCTTCCTCAGAGAGTTCGTCCATACCAAGAATTGCAATGATATCCTGGAGGTCTTTGTATTTCTGGAGTACATACTGCACTGAACGTGCGATTGCATAATGCTCATCACCAATAACCTGAGGGTCAAGAATACGTGAAGTGGAGTCCAGCGGGTCAACCGCAGGATAAATACCAAGTTCCGCAATCTGACGGGAAAGAACCGTTGTAGCATCCAAGTGAGCGAAAGCGGTAGCTGGAGCCGGGTCAGTCAAGTCATCGGCAGGAACATAAATAGCCTGTACCGAAGTGATTGAGCCTTTCTTGGTTGAAGTAATTCGCTCCTGCAACTCACCCATTTCGGTAGCAAGTGTCGGCTGGTAACCAACGGCAGAAGGAATACGTCCAAGAAGTGCGGAAACTTCAGAACCTGCCTGTGTAAAACGGAAGATGTTGTCGATGAAGAGAAGAACATCCTGGCCTTCCTCTTCACGGAAGTACTCTGCAATCGAAAGTGCAGTAAGAGCAACACGGGCACGAGCCCCCGGAGGCTCATTCATCTGACCGTAAACGAGCGCTGCTTTATCGAGAACGCCCGACTCTTTCATTTCCATCCAAAGGTCATTACCTTCACGGGTACGCTCACCTACACCCGCGAACACAGAAAAACCACCGTGCTGTTTGGCAATGTTGTTGATCAATTCCATAATCAGAACTGTCTTGCCAACTCCGGCGCCTCCGAACAGACCGATCTTACCACCTCGAGCATAAGGAGCAAGCAAGTCAACGACCTTGATGCCGGTTGTAAATGCTTCTACTTTAGTAGACTGGTCTTCAAATGGTGGTGCCTCACGATGGATAGCATACTCTTTTTCATTACCGATCGGACCCATTTCATCAACAGGCTCACCGATGACATTGATAATACGACCAAGTGTCTTGCGACCGACAGGTGCACAAATCTGCTTACCGGTGTCAATTACGATCTGACCACGCTTAAGACCATCGGTGGAGTCCATTGCAATCGTACGGACTGAGTTTTCTCCCAAATGCTGAGCGACTTCGAGAACCAGATTGTTTTCACGATCATCAATAGCCGGATTAGTTACCCGAAGTGCGTGATAGATTTCTGGCAATTTGCCTGGCTCGAACTCGACGTCGATAACAGCGCCAATGACCTGCGATATTTTTCCAGTATTTTGACTCATGGAACTTTGTCCTCCTGCGGCCCTGAGGCCTCATATAGTGATCGAACTTAAATATTATCCCTTAATGGATTCCGAACCGGAGATGATTTCCATCAACTCCGTTGTGATGGCAGCCTGACGTGCACGGTTGTACTGAAGTGTCAACTTGCCGATCATTTCGGAAGCATTTTTGGAGGCACTGTCCATGGCTGTCATACGGGCTCCATGTTCACCGGCAACCGACTCCAACATGGACTTGAACAGCTGTACCTCAATATTTTTAGGCAGAATTTCAGCCAACAACTCACCTACAGATGGTTCGTAGATAAACTCGACCGGTGTTTCGTCGATGGTACCCTTCTCTTCCGGCACAACCGGCAGCAGCTGCTGGAATGTTATATCCTGTGTCATGACAGTGCGAAAAGAGTTGTATAGCAACTCGACCTGGTCATATTCACCTTCCAAGAAACCATCAATAACTTCCTGTCCAAGTCTGGCAGCAATTTGATAGGTAGGCTTTGAGTTTATGCTCGGAAAGTTCTTATAAACAGTAAGACGGTTCTTGAAATATTCATAACCTTTGCGCCCTACTGTCATAACATTGATCTGCTCGTATGCGCCCTGCTTCTCTTTCACGTAGCGCTCGCCTGCTTTGCACAAGTTGGTGTTAAAACCACCGCAAAGTCCGCGATCAGAAGTTACTACTATCAGCAGCAGCTTCTTTGCTTCACGTTTTTCGAGCAACGGGTGCAAGTCACCTTCAAGATTGCCGGCCAGTGATTCCAGAACTTCACCAAGTTTTTTCGCATATGGTCTGGCTGCTACCACATTTTCCTGTGCACGGCGCAGCTTTGCCGCCGATACCATTTTCATGGCCTTGGTTATCTGGCGTGTATTCTTTACGGAGACAATCCGTTTTTTTATGCTTTTAAGGCTCGCCATGATTCAAACCGTCCTTGCTTAAGCGGTAAATTCCTTTTTAAACTGCTCTAGAGCTGAAAGCAGGCGCTTCTTAAGGTCATCGTCAATCGCTTTTTTGTCGCGCAGTTCTGACAGAAGCTCAGTTTGACGATTATCCAGGAATGAGTATAGCTCTGTTTCGTAGCGCTTGATAACTGCTACCGGAAGCTCATCCATAAAGCCATTGTTAGCTGCGAATATAATAACAACCTGCTTCTCATTTGGGATCGGGCGATATTGTGGTTGCTTGAGAACTTCAACCAAACGCTCACCACGGGCCAGCTGCATCTGAGTTGCCTTGTCAAGGTCGGAACCGAACTGTGCAAAAGCGGCCATTTCACGATACTGGGCAAGATCAAGACGCAGTGTACCGGCGACCTGTTTCATCGACTTGGTTTGAGCTGAACCACCAACACGTGAAACGGAAAGACCAACGTTGATAGCAGGGCGGACACCAGAGAAGAACAGATCCGACTCAAGGTATATCTGACCGTCAGTAATTGAAATGACGTTAGTCGGAATATAAGCAGAAACGTCGCCGGCTTGAGTTTCAATGATCGGCAGAGCGGTAAGAGAACCGGCGCCGCATTCATCAGACAGTTTGCAGGCACGCTCGAGCAAACGACTATGGAGATAGAAAACGTCGCCAGGGTATGCTTCACGTCCTGGAGGACGACGGAGCAACAAGGAAAGCTGACGGTAAGCAACGGCCTGCTTGGAAAGGTCATCATAAATGATAAGAGCGTGCTTGCCGCTATCACGGAAGAATTCACCCATTGTTACACCGGTATAAGGTGCGATAAATTGAAGCGGCGCCGACTCGGAAGCGGTTGCAGCAACAACGATCGTATAATCCATCGCGCCATGCTCAGTCAGCTTTGAAACGACCTGAGCAACTGTTGAACGTTTTTGTCCGATAGCGACATAAATACAAACAACATCGCCACCTTTCTGATTGATGATAGTATCAAGTGCAACGGCAGTTTTGCCTGTCTGACGGTCGCCAATAATCAACTCACGCTGACCGCGCCCAATTGGAACCATCGAGTCAATAGCCTTGAGTCCGGTTGCCATCGGCTGATGTACCGACTTACGGCTAACGATACCAGGGGCCTTGATCTCAACCTTGCTGAAAGTGCTCGTATTGATTGCGCCCTTGCCATCTATCGGCTGTCCAATTGCGTTAACAACACGACCGATAAGAGCTTCGCCTACCGGAACCTCTGTAATACGGCCAGTGCGCTTGACAGTGTCGCCCTCTTTAATCTCAGCAAACTCACCAAGAATAGCGGCACCAACATTGTCTTCTTCAAGGTTAAGTACCATGCCAGTCACGCCGCCTGGAAACTCCAGCAGCTCACCAGCCATGGCGCCAGCCAGACCGTGAATACGGGCAATACCGTCACCAATGGAGATGATTGTGCCAGTCTCCGACACTTCAACTTCCTTACCATACTCCTTGATTTGCTTTCTGATGATCTCGCTGATCTCTTCGGCTTTGATTTCCATGGAAGCTCCTACCCCTTCTGTAATATATCTTGAATCCGTTTAAGCTGGGTCTTAACACTACTATCGTAAGCAATATCACCTATCTGGGTAACAATGCCACCCAGCAGGGTCTCATCTACCGAAACCTGCGGGATGACTTTTTTACCACTCTTGGCTTCAAGAGCTTGCTGAATTCCTGCAATCTGGCTTTCGTCAAGCGGAAAAGCGCTGCGGATCATCGGACGGATCACACCTGAAAACTCATCTGCAAGTTTTTCGTAAGCTCTTACGATCTGCCCAAGAAATGCCACGCGATTCTTGTCAACAAGCAGCATCAGAAAGTTACCAACCAATTCTGAGCAACCCAACTTGACAATCAGCTCTTTCATTATCGTTTTTTTCTGCTCAAGTATAATAGCCGGATCACCAAATGCGGCACGCAAATCCGCATTGCCTTCAAACAGGCGATCAACTGCAGCTAACTCATTACGAAAGAGGTCAACCAGACCGCCCTCCGAACCAAGTTGAACAAGCGCCTTGGCATAACGTCTTGCAATCGTGTTATTGATCACTGGATCTGTACCACCTTGTCAAGATATTCACCGACAAATCTGTCGTGGTCGTTTTTCTGAATAGAACCGCTTAATTTGCCGGTAGCGATTTCAACCGCAAGACGGGCGGCTTCTACACGCAACTCATTGCGCGCTTTTAAAGTTTCCTGCTCGGCCGAAAGAGCTGCCTGAGCAACAATTTTTTCAGCTGCCAACCTGGCTTCGGCGACAATACGAGTTTTTTCCTGCTCGCCCTCACGCACGATTGCGGCATGGAGTTCGTCAATTTCTTTAGACGCCTGATCCAGCTTCGCACCATACTCAAGCAACTTGGCTTCCGCAGCATCACGCGCTGCTTCAGCATCCTTAAGGTTTTTCTCAATTTCAGCCTGGCGTGCGGCGAGCGCACCTTTAACATTGGCTTTCTTGAGCGCAAACACCATAACACCAACCAGAACGGCAAAGTTAAGCACCCTCCAGCCGAAGTCTTTCATCTGCGCACCACTATCAACATGATGAGCCGACTCAGAAGCAAGCCCGGCATCGGCCACAAGTACAATCACGGCAACAGATGCCAGTGCGAACACAACTCTCTTAGTACGATCGGATACCATCAACATAACTACAGGCTCCTCCCGAGGATTTTCTCACATATATCGCCTGACAGAGCTTCTGCCTGTGTTCTCAGCAATTCGCGCGCAGCAGTTGCCTCTTTGGCAACCAGCGCCCGAATAGACGCCAAAGATTCGGAAGCTTCCTTGCGCGCCTTTTCAAGCACGACCGCTTCCTCCACTTGAGCCTGCTTGAGTGCATCAGCACGACGGGCACCCGCCTCTGCTTTTGCCTCGCGCAGACGCGCTTCGTACTGAGCCATCTTAGCCTGCACCTGCTCATCCACTGACACCGTTTTCTCACGAGCGGACTCAATGATAGCACGGCGATCAGCCAGCACCTTGCGGATTGGCTTGTAAAGGAAAATATTGAGAACAAAGACGAGGATGCCGAAGTTAATCAGCTGCACAACAAACGCTAAATTTAATTCAATCACGTCCTACCCCTTACAGGTACCCCAGGATGTATACTGTATCCCAGAAAGGTTATAAACAGCGGTTAAATATCATGGCATTAGCACTACTGTCAAGACAATTGCTTCAACTTGGTTATTTTTAGGGAGCGTCAGATGTCAAGAAGATCAATAATGCGGGTTAATTCATCGGAATCGCTAAAGTGAATTTCCAGACGCCCGCCCTTTGCGCCGGCTTTCCGAATGGAAACCCGGGACTGAAATCTCTTCTGCAATTGACCTTCCAAAGCAGTCATGAGCAGGTCCGGCTGCTGAAGTCTTTTCACCGGTGCCGGATGTGGATTAACTTTCAGCTTGCGCACCAACTCTTCTGTCGCCCTGACACTCAGCTGGCGATGAAGTATTTCATGACGGGCCTTTTCCACAAGATCAGCACTGTCAAGTGACAGCAACGCTCTGGCATGCCCCATGCTAAGCCGTTCTTCGACTATATCACGCTGTATGTCATCAGGCAGCTTGAGCAGACGCAACGAATTGGTGACGGTTGTACGATTTTTACCGACACGTTTGGCGACATCATCCTGAGAAATATTGAATTGCTCCACCAAAGACCGGTAAGCCAACGCTTCTTCAATAGCATTCAAATCCTGACGCTGGATATTTTCAATCAACGCCAGTTCCATGATCGCATCCGGCGTTGCTTCTCGCACTACAACCGGTATCTCATGCAACCCGGCTTTCTGCGAGGCGCGCCAACGGCGCTCACCGGCTATAATTTCGTAGTGATCTTCCTTTTTGGTAACCACCAGCGGCTGTATGATACCCTTCTCACGAATCGAAGCTGCAAGCTCTTCCAGCTTTTCAGGGGCAAAGTGCTTGCGAGGCTGATTTCTATTTGGCCTGATTTTTTCGATGGGACAGATAAAATAGCTCTTTGATTCATCGCTGACATCCGCGACCTGCAAGAGCGCAGCCATCCCCTTGCCAAGCCCGCCTATTCTAGCCATTAACTGCCTCCCGCTGTAGTATTTCCCGGGCCAACTGCATATAACTCGCCGCACCGCGCGAAGTTATGTCGTAATACATGATTGGCTTGCCGTGACTGGGTGCCTCAGCCAAACGGATATTGCGGGGTATCACCGACTCAAAAACCTGATCGGGGAAATGCGCCCGGATTTCAGATGCCACTTCCTTGCCGAGATTGCCACGAGCATCATACATGGTTAACAGTATTCCTTCGATAGTCATGAACGGATTGAGACCCTTCTGAATTAGCCGGATAGTCTGCAAGATTTGTGAAAGCCCTTCCATGGCATAATATTCACACTGAAGCGGTATCAATACTGAGCTTGCAGCCGTCATGGCATTTACAGTCAAGAGGTTCAATGATGGCGGACAATCAATTATGATGTAGCGATACTGATCTTCCAGTGACGCCAGGGCAAACCTGAGCTTCTGCTCGCGCCCGGTTTCCGTTATCAACTCAAGCTCAGCACCGGCCAGATCGGCATTTGACGGGAGAATGTGCAGGAATGGCTGACCCGTATCAAGTATCAGCGACCTTGGATCAGCGTCATTAATCAATACATCGTAGACGGTATGCTGCAACTGCGTTTTGTCGATTCCGACACCACTGGTGGCATTGCCCTGCGGATCAATATCGATCAGCAAGGTCGGCCGCTCGGCAGCCGCCAAGGATGCTGCCAGATTAACGGCGGTTGTTGTCTTACCAACACCACCTTTTTGGTTGGCAATACATATGATACGGGTTTTAGTAGTCAATGAATCAAGCTCTCTTCAAATAATATGCTTAGGAATAGACTTTCCCACAATCAGGCCGAGCAATGTATCACAGCTCTTGGCAATCGTCAAAGAAAAGACCATAAAAAAAGGGCGGGATTTCTCCCGCCCTCAGGGCACCGCATGTCAAGATAAATTAGAAGTTGTAGATCAGGCTTGTACGAATTGTGTAGGGGTTCTCTGGATCCTTAACAGCCGTTGTTACAGCGGAAGAACCTTTGTAGTAACCACCCAGAACAACGTAGGCAGCCTGGAGACTGGCGGTCAGATTGTCATACATCTTGTAGCCTGTCTCAAGATTGATCTCTGTTCCCATGTAGTTTGTAGCATTCTGTCCCTTGACGCCGTCAACCGGCTTCAGGCCGTTGTTATGTGCAGCCCAGGCAGCACCGACATTGACATTAGTGTACAACTTAGGGGTGATTTTTGCGTCATAACCGATAGTAGCGAGGTAAAGGCCCTGCATGTTACCGATATTGTTACCGTTACCTGGATTGTAAACGATGGCATTATCAGTCGTGCC
>MTLC01001362.1_pt1 | contig 85413 bp, 81 predicted proteins | sample 1982451 | NCBI WGS metagenome assembly MTLC01 (sample SAMN05710165, study PRJNA340218) | biofilm metagenome | isolation source: sample SPH anode biofilm adapted to +100 mV | place: USA | collected 2012-02-03
TCGCTTTCCTGCCGGCCACACTTTCCTCAGCGGCCTGCGGCACCTGCCACGGTTTCCCGCCATCCACCGCTTCCGGCCATCCAGCCGTTTCGATCCCGGCCGGATTCCCGGCCACGGCTTCGATCGGTACAACCTGTAGCTGCCACTCCAACATCAACCCGGCCGGAAACAGCTACGCCAATATTTTTATCAACAAAGCATTGCATATAAATGGTATTGCTGAAGTAATAGCGGGCGGCAGCTGCGACGCCTGCCACGGTTATCCTCCAGCCAGTGTTGCTTTTGCCGGAACCCAGGGCAACTGGTCCAGCGCCAAGGCTGAGAATTATCTGGGGGGTGGCGGCGCCCATACCATCAACAACCACGTCAGCAAGTTGGCCAAGCCTGGCGACGGTTTTGCGAACTGCGTAATGTGCCACGATGCGGCTGATCACCAGATGAGCCCGATCAACTTCATCCCGAGCCAGAACATCAAGGTTAAAGTCAGCCAGCGTTTCAGGGTTGAAGCAGCCAAGCAATTCAAATATAGTTCCAACAGATTGGACGGCGGTTCACACCAGACCGGCACCTGTTCCAATAACAGCTGCCATTATGGGGCAACCCCCAAGTGGGATCCGATCCATTAACAAGCTGGCCGGGACAGGGCGTCACCCTGCCCCGGCCGCACTGTATTGCCGAAAGTGCCGGGAAGGAGTTTCTATATGGGTCAATCTAGCGCGAGCATAAGAGCTTACTCGCAGGGAGTGGCGATAACCGCCGCACTGATTACGTTACTTTTCAGTGGCGGTACGGTTCAGGCCGCAAGTATCCTGAACTCCTGCACCACCTATTGCCACAACTCTCCGCCCCGGGACGGGACCAGAAAAAGCAATCCTCACTTCGGATCAATGTCGAGCGCGTTTACCGGTAATCACCGCACTCATCTTCCGGCAGTGCCGACCGCCACCAACTGCAATATCTGTCATACCCCGGTTGCCCCCACCAACTTTGGCCATCAGAATAATGTCATCAACATGGCTTATAGCCTGAAGGGATATTCAACCGCCACTCTGCGCGCCAAGTATGACAAGGGAGTATTCTTCAACCAGACTTCAATACCGAATTTAACCAACGCCCGCTGTTCAAATGTAAACTGCCACTTTGAAAAGCAGACCCCGCTTTGGGGCACTGCGGCTGCCGGCACGACCTGTGAAACATGTCACGGGGCTTTGGTTTCGCCGCTGACACTCGCCCATACGAAACACATTGTCGCCCTTGGCAACACGATTTCCGCCTGCGCAGCGTGCCATAACAACTATGCCGGAGCCTCTGCATACAACCATGCCACAAGCGCCGGGCGGGCTATTGCGGTAACTGTGGGTGCCTATGCAGGATCAAACAACCGTTATCTTCCCAGCCAGACGGGACGTGTTACAGGAACATGCTCCTCGGTTGTCTGTCATGGAACCGCTACTCAGCTCCCCTGGAACGGCACGCTCTGGTCAACCACCGACCAGTGCGGAAAGTGTCACAGCAGCAATGCCGCCGGAGCGGTCACGTCCGGTGTGCCATTTTACAGCACCTCATATCCGACCAAGGTTACGGCGGCAACCGACACCAGGGCTGGAGCACACACTTCGCATATCACCAGCACCGACAGCCTTTCCGCAGCTGTTGACTGCACAAGCTGCCACGGCACAGTAACACTAAACAGCGCGACTCATATGAACGGCAGCACCAACTTTACCTGGAGCACCCTGGCCACCAAGAGTGGCGCCCTGACACCAACCTACACGGCTGCCACCCGCGTTTGTGCCAATGTCTACTGCCACGGAGCCAGCATGCCGGGGGGCGACACATCCGGCAGCAACAGGGCGCCGACCTGGAATGTGGCATTCCTGCCAGCCACCCTGACCGCTGCAGGCTGCGGTACCTGTCACGGATTTCCTCCCCCGACGACATCCGGCCATCCGGCAGTTACCATTCCGGCCGGTTTCCCGACAACGGCCACGATCGGGACGACCTGCAGTTGCCACACAAACATAAACAGTGCCGGTAACAGCTACGCCAATATCTTCGTCAACAAGGCGCTGCACATTGACGGCACTCTCCAGGTTTCCGGCGGGCATGCGATACCGTATGACACCCATAAAGCGGACATAGTCGCGGCCGGGGGAAACAGCGCCTGCCTCGGCTGTCACTCCATGGGTACCTCAACCAGTCCTTATCCGGCAGCCACTGTCGGCAACCCGCCTGACTGCATGAGTTGCCACACGAAAGCGGCTCCGCTGCACAGCGGCACGGCAGCCGGAGCCAACTGTAGTTCCTGCCATGGCCTGAGCACGGCCACCGGAGCCAAGATCGGCCGCCCGGTCGGCTCCGCCTACCCAGACCGGCTCGGCTACCATGGCGGTTCGCAGGATGGTGCCCACGGCACAGCTGCATGTACCGTCTGTCATAGTGGGGCCGGAACGACCAGCGGAAATAATTCGGGAATAAACCACGGCAAGGGTTCAACGGCGGGTCCGGTCAGGAACGGCCAACCGAATGTTGTCGGGCCGATGGTAAATGGCATCACCCCGACCAACAGCGCCAAGGGAGTCGGCATCCCGGCCAATGGCACAAGCTGTAATCATGGCACTATTAGCAGCGGCTGCTCCGGCGGCGGTAATCGTACCAATAAGTGGTAACTGTAAAACCGTAACCAACCTCACGGAATATGACTGATATTTGACTGAGGCCGGGCTTTTGCCCGGCCTTTTTACTGACCGGTAGCAGAAGACATCTTTGGTATATTTGTCCATTTTATCTGAATCACTTCTGTCGCATAAAAAGCTGGCAAATCCGCTATAATGTGAGTGTCGCGATGATAGCGCCTGAACTGCAAAAGGGGAGTCCGCCGAGTGAACAAAGTGAAAAAAATGATCACGACCCGCAGGGTTTCGCTTGGGCTAATTCTGTCACTGGCCGGTTTATTTTACCTTTCAACGGTCATCCCGCAGGTGATCGAATCGACCCCCGAAAGAATAGAAGTGTGGCGGCGTGGGCATGGCAGCCTGTTATGGCTGATTGACGCCGTCAATCTGCACAGCATCTATTCCCAGCCCTGGTTTGCCGCGGCGATACTGTTTGCCGCCCTGGCACTGGGTCTTTCCTCATATGACCAACTGAAAATCACACGAAACAAACTTTCCTCAGTCGGCACAGCTTCCGCAGAACTGCTTGCGGAAGGAATCACGGTGACATGCCTGCGCTCCGTTGCACATTCTCACAGCTACCGGCTCGTCCGTTCAGATGCTAAGTTGCTCAAATTTGTCAGAAGCCCCTGGGGTTATTTTGGCAATCTGCTGCTGCATGTGGGGATGACGGTGATAATAACGGTATCGTTGTACGTGGCGTTGACGAGCCGACAAGGTTCGCTGATTCTGATTGAGGGTGAACAGCTCAACAGCCGCCAACCCTGGAGCGTTTCCGAACAGGGGCTTTTTGCTTCTCCGCTGAAACTGCCGGGCACCATCCGTCTTGACCGGGTCCGTTTGCAATTCGATAATAAGAATCGGCCGCTGGAAGTCTTTTCGGATATTTCGATTACCGATACGTCCGGACGGGTTGAGACCTTGACTGCGTCGATCAACAGGATTATGAGCTATCGCGGCCTGCGGATTTACCATGCGGCCCAATACGGAAACACCTTCGCCATCACCGTAACCGATAAATCCGGAAAGAGTTATTACGAAACGATTGCCGTCCAGCAGCCGACCAGCCCGACGGAGGCCGGATATAGTGAAGTATTTAATGTAGATTGGTCGCCGGATCTGCTTTCCGCAAAATATTTTGCCGATGCTGATAAAAAAACAATGCTCGGCTCGAATCCGGAACTGGTTTTGCGGTTGACCAGGGGAGAGAAGGAAATCGCACGGACCTCCCTGACAATGGGAAGTTCCGGGATGCTGGGTGAATATCGTGTACAACTTGACAAGGTTGCTACGTGGTCAAAGCTGATATTTGTGGATAGCACCGGCATGCCGCTGATCTTCGCCGGATTTGCGATCGTCATGCTGGGCAGTCTTCTCCAGTACCTGACCCCCCCCCGTGAACTGATCGCCGTCAGGCAGCAGAATGATCACTATCTGGTATACTGGAAGGCAGCCGCTTTCAGGGACTTCTTTGTGGAAGAGCGTGACGAAGTGGTCAGGGCACTGCAAAAGGGGACGGCCGTATGAAATTGTCTTTGGAAATGTATATTTCGGCAAACTGGGCGGTTGTCATAGTATATGTTCTGGCAACCATCGCCAATGCCATCGGAGTTCTTTTCAAAAACAGTCGCTCCGAGCGCCTCGGTTACTGGGCGGCCGCTTGCGGACTGGCTCTGCACACCGGTCTGATTGCCGTTTGGTGGCGCGAAGTGGGACACGGCCCCTATATGTCCCCAAATGAGGTGCTCTCCTCCGACGCGTGGATGACCATGGCCTGCTTTTTTATCTTTCTGAAAATATATCCGCGCATCAAATCGGTCAGCATACTGGCTTTTCCCGCCACTTTCCTCATGCTGGCTCTCTCCATGTTCTACAATCCCGGAATCCGGACCCTGCCCGCCACTTTCCGCAGTGTTTGGCTGATTATCCATATCGGATTATACAAGATCGCACTGGCCACCCTGGTGATCGCCTGCGCGCTGGCGATTTTTTACCTGCTTAAAAAAAGAAAGGATAGTGGCTGGCTGCAGCAACTGCCTGCTCTCGAAACTCTTGATATCTATAGTTACCGCTTTGCCGGATTTGGTTTTATCTTCTGGACGATCGGCATGCTGGCCGGCTCGATCTGGGCCTATCAATCCTGGGGACGTTTCTGGGGATGGGATCCGACGGAAACCTGGTCGCTGATCACCTGCCTGATGTTTGGCGCATATCTGCATCTGCGGCGCTTTTTCGGGTGGAAGGAAAGCCGGGCAGCATGGTTCTTAATTGTCTGCTTTGCCATTTCATTGGTCACCATATTCGGAATGGCCACGCTGAGCGGTTCGATCCATTCGGAATACTTCAAGTAGCCGGCCCGGGCGATACGGGTCCACGGACCACAGGCATTGCCACCTAACCTATTTTTACAGTCTTGTATAAAAAGTTTTTAAACCGGAACAGCTGTCTCTGCTCTTCATCATGTCCGGCGCCATCTTGCAGTGCCCTGAGATAACGCGCCACCATCGGCATCGTTTTGCCGGATTTGTCTCGCGCTTTTTCTATTATGATCCTGACCGCTTCCCGCGATATGTCATTTCTGGAATACGGTTCGTAAACATCTGACCAAAAATCCCCGCCCGCCTCAATTCTGCCCACAATCTCTTCGGCAACCTGCGCATCCAGATCTCTTGAGGCGGAAACGGCCGGTGTTGTCTCCAGGCATCCGGTCCTCGCGATGGCTTCGGCAATGGCTTCTCCGCTGAGGATCTGCTTGTTGCGGAAAAATAGCGCACGCAACAGAATACTGCGAAGCTCGCGAATATTCCCTTTGTAATTGTGGCGCATCAGAATGTCTTTGGCCTCTATTGAGAGTATCGGCGGTTTTTCAAGCCGCTCGTTATCCCCCCGGTAGGTAAGGTACAACTTGCCAAGAAAATGTACCGCCAGGTCGGGAATATCTTCGCGACGCTCATTCAGTGACGGCAGCCGGATCGACAACTCGGAAAGGCGGTGGTAAAGGTCTTCGCGGAATCTTCCCGCCGCGATTTCTTCATGCAGGTTTTTGTTGGTTGCAGCAACCAGCAAGACCCGGCTGTAACGGTCCGTATTCTCACCCAGCCGGACAAACCCGCCGTTGTCCAGAAAACGCAGCAGTTGGACCTGGGTCTTTGGGTCGGCATCACCGATCTCGTCCAGAAAAACGATCCCCCCGATGGTTTCCTCCAAAATACCGCGCCGGTCGGTATATGCGCCGGTAAAAGCCCCTTTCTTATGTCCGAACAGCTCCGAATAGGTCAGATCACCCGCATAGGCGGCGATATTGGATTTTTTGACCGGAAGCTCACCGTTCTGATTGAGATCGCGGCGATACAGCTCATTAAGCTTGTTGTAAAGATTGTTGAAGAAGAATTCCTTGCCGGAACCGGTCTGCCCCGTCACCAGGATTGAAGGGAGTCCGATGGTGGCCTCCTGCAGAATATTACGGGCCCAGTAGATAATACGATTGAACAGCGGCGGAGAAACGGTGTTGATAAAATCGACTACTTCCTGTGATTTTGCACTGTTACCGATGATGTTTCCAAGGCGGTAGGATAATACATGCGGGTCTTTATAAGCCACATCTGTTGTGAGCCGGTTGACCTCTCCCTGCAGACGTTCAATGCGCTGTAGATTGGAGATATGCCGGGCGGTCAACGAACCGATGATTTGCAGTATCCGGCGGTGTTCCTCGCGGAAAAAGTCGTAGCGCAGCGAATTGAGACAGATTACCGCAATGACTTCATCATCGCAGATGATCGGCACGGCGATCTCGCTTTTAAGCAGATCGCTCATTGAACGATGGAAACCGGCGCCACTCTGTTCGACTTCGACCCTGGCAATAATTTTCGGGTGCTTGGTATGGGCCACATAACCGGTCAGACTGCGCTCCTCCGGTGTCAGCTCTTCCCCTCCAACCGGAAATGGCGGGATATATTTTTTTAACCACCCCTTGTTTTTTGCGCCCACAATAGTTCCGTTCTCATCCTCCACCACCAGCCATTTCATATCATCAAGCTCTCTTACAACCGCAATGCTGCCGGTATCGGCACCGATCAGTTCGGTGGCCTTGGAAAGAACCTTGGTCAGAAACGTCTGCAGGCTTTCGGTCCGCTCATTGAGCAGATCGGTAATCTCGGATAACACCCTGATTTCCAGATGCTCGCTGCCGACTTCGCTGATAACCCGTTCAACCATTTCGGCATGGGTTTGAAGCAGACCCATCTCAAAATCACTGAATCGGTAAAGATCGTGGGAATAGTAATTGACCAGACAAATTATCCGGCGGCTTTCGGGATTGAAACGCGGTACCAGATACAAGGAGCGCAACTCCATCGACTCGGTCAAGGCGCGTTTTTGCAGGTTGTGTTGGGTCAGGTCGGAAATAAAGAGCGGCTTCAGCAGCCGGTCATCGGCAATGATGGCCTGATCGCTGATATACTGCGAAATAAGTGATTTACCCTTGCGCAGATCAATGTCTCCCTGCTGATAGTACATTTTTTCCAGTTCATCGTCGGAGGAGTAGCTGGCCAGAATTTCGAGTGCGCCGCTGGCGTTCGGAACCAGCACCGAGGCCAGTGACACCTTCTCAACCAGCTTTACCGCCGATCGAACCATCATTGCGGCCGCTTCCCGTGACTTGAGCTCTTCCAGACGACGGGCAAGACGCACCTGTTGGTGATAAATCCGGGCCTGATCCAGCTGACCGGAGACATAACCGGTAAATTCAGCCAGTTGCGATTTGCAGCGTGCTGTCACCGATTCCTCGGCCCGTGTTTGATCCAGGCAAAGCACGCCGATTGACTTGCCGAGGCTGACTATCGGCATCACATAACTTTTTCGGATTTCAAGCCGTTCAGCCATTTCCAAATCGACAGAATTCGCCTGTGCGGATGAGACCTTAAACTCGACCGGATATTGACTCATAAAAACCGAGGAAACTACCGTATCAGTGGAACCGATGGCAAAACTGGTTTCGCGTATTTCATTAACGCGCCGGCCGGTTGCATGGGGGCAGGTCAGCGCCCCGCGCGTCAAATCTTCCAGATAGATCCGAACCTGTTCGCAACCCGAGATGAGCTGGGCCCCCTCAGCCAGAGCGTACAACAGTTCGCCCTGGTTTTCCTTGCCGTAGGCGGCAATTTTTGCCCGCAGCTCGTTGATTCTGATATTGACTGCCATGGATGCTCCTGTGTCGCAGGATTGAGATATATCTACTCGTTTGAGTAGATAACATACTCAGTTTGAATGTAGCGCGGCAAGTTTGGTGGGTCAAGCTGGAAATGGACTTTTGGCGGTGACATGTACGGAAGAAAAAAGCCCCGCCGTGTCCGGCGGGGCTTTTGGAAAGCTAACCCTTTATAACTTTAAGTATCTTGTCGGCAACATCCTTGCCGCTGATATTATAAGTGCCCTCGGAAAGCTGCTTTCTGATAGAATTCAGACGCTCGAGTCGAGCCTCGTCTTCAGATGTCTGAACCGCCTCTGACGAGCTTCCGCCATTGCCATCCAGTTTTTCTGCTTTGCTCTCATGGGAGCCGCCTACCCCGCTTTGACCGGGAGAGCTGATGGCATCGTCCGTAATTACTGATTCCTGTGACTTTATTTCCATAGCCGCCTCCGACGGGCGCTTGCCCGTTCCATGCTAACCACATCGGCTGTTTAGAGTAAAAGCTTTAGAAAGTTGGGGATATATTATCAGGTGTGTTACTTAAGCGTCTGATAGCTAGTAAATTACGATTCTCTCTGCGGTCAGCGAACCTGCTGAGATAGTGACAGTCCCCATGTTGCTGTAACCACTGTTGACTGGTGAGAAATAGGCGTCGAATCCGCCCTTGAGCGCTATGGCAATATTCCGGTTGAAGGTCACGGCTTCAAAAGGAGATGTGTTGATGCGGATCTGGATCGTACTGCCGTCAGCCGTGCTGAGATCGCCGTAAGCCTCCGCTATTGTGTTGAATCCCACGCCTGGCCTTTCCAGAACCGTAACCAGCGGCGCCAGGGTAAAAGTACCGGATACGCTTTTGGCGCTGTCCATTGTGACTGCGCAGTTTCCGGTTCCAGAGCAGACGGAGGGTGGACTCCAGCCGGTGAAGGTCGAATTCTGGTCTGTCAAAGCCGTTAGCACCACATCCGTTCCCACTGAGAAATCAACCGGATTGCACGCAGAACCGGAGATGCAGTTAATGGTCGGAGAAACTGGAATTATACTGTTGACCGATCCGCCGCCGTTGCCTGCGAAGGAGAAGGTCAGCGGATAGCGGCCGGAAAACACAACCTGATCAACCCAGCCTGCATCTGACCCTAAACCAGTCGAAGCATCCTTGCTGTAAACCCACTTGATCTCATGACTGCCGTCCGGAATATTGATTCCTGTCACCTGATTCCAGCCGACCTCCCCACTGATGCCGATGACTCCGGCCTGCTCCACGCCATCCAGGTAGAATTTGAGATAATCATAGTTCCGTTCGGAAGAGACCTTCCACCAGAAGTTCAAAGTTCCGGGACCATTCACGGTCGTCCGCATCCAGCTGCTCTGGTTATCCAACAGAGCGGCACTCTGCGCTGCATCAACGCCATCGTGGGTATTTGCTGACTGTCCGCTCCAATTGCCATTGCCGCCGGTCGTGACCGCCCAGGCATCATTATCAATGGCAGCCGGGAGCTGAATGACAACCGGTGCGGCGAAGGAGATATTGGCTGTCATACTGGCAGCCGGAGAGGAAATTCCCAGAACGCTGAAGTTTGAAACAATTTCTCCGTAGTAGTTTGAATTTGGCGTGGTAAGCGGTGACCAATCGGCATTGTTGCCGGAATAGTAAAGTGTCGTCGGACGTCCGCTACAGGTAGCTCCATCTGCCAGCATGTCGCATGAGGCGGTGCTGGCCTGAACAGGCACCACGCCTTGGCGTCCGCCGTTGGCGGTATATCTGTTAATGTCATTCGATCCGACGGTTCCAGCCGTAATGTCGATATGCATAACCAAAAGTCCGCCGGCCCAACTGCTGCTGAATCCGGTTTTTCCTCGCAGCCCCCTGTCCCATCCGACCGGCTGGCGGTTTTCGACCAGATAGTACTCGGAGGCGCTGACCGGCGGATTGATGATCTTGTAAGCAGAATTTGGTGAAGATAGCGAATGAGCGAGAACGAGTGGCACAGCGGAGGCCGGTGTCACTGGTGTTGTCCAGCCAAGATATTCCCTTGACCAGGCATCGAGATTGGTAGGTGTTGCGCCTGATTCTTCTCCCGAGTCCCTGCCCCAGCTGCCGCCCGCCATGAGTGAAAAATAGCCGAGACCGCTATTTCGAACCGGGTTTGATGTATCGTAAAGATCGGGCAGGCCGCAGAATTGGTGCCCCATCTCATGGGCAACCACGCCGATGGGGTGCCGGATATCCGAGTTATTCAACTCTCCATTCATGCCGAAAGCCGGGAATCTCTTTCCGGCAGCGAGCAGACCACCGCTTGAGTAAGTTGCAGTATGGGCCCAGACACTGGGAGTTTTGCTTGAACCGGACTCTTCGTATCCCGCCGGGATCAAGTAGACAATTGCCTCGCTCCGGTCAATATAGCCGTTGCTGTTTGAGTCAAGCGCGGCAAAGTTTACGAAAGTTCCAGCGGCGTTGATTGCAGCGGCGACCCAGGTATTTTCGGAAGTTCCGTTGTAAGGGTGCACATATGGGACCGACACCGTGACCACTCCAGCCGGGCTGCCAGCCTGGTTGTGCGCTAACGGACTAACCGAAAGCGTATTGAATGAGTTGTCCTTGTAGTAATTGGCAACGGATTTGACACCGGCCGTGGTGCTGAATACTGAATCATGCCAGGCGGCGGCAGTTGTCAAGAGAGTGCGATCGCTGAAGTTTACCAGTATCAGAAGGACGTTCCGGTTACCGGAAACCGGAACCGGGCTCCAGTCACCCGGTGCATAGGAGGCAACAGTTTTGGATTGGCTGGATGTGGTTGAAGATGAACCGGGCATGCGTTGCAGGTAGATGTTCTGCAGTGATTTGGAATGCTCTTTTTCCGCTGTGTAGTTGCGGGGAGGTTTCAACCCGGGCGGTATCTCCCTGGGAGCCTCCCGATTCGGGACAACCTTTTTTCCCGATCCGCGAAGCGTTCCATCAGGATTCTGCAGAGCATACTCCCACTCCCTGGTGGTCATGTTCCTTACAACGGAATGGCCGCTTTCCAATTCGGTCCAGTTTTGAAATTCATCACCATGTTTACGGGCTTTGAAGGAAGTGCCGTCCGGTTGGCTGAAATCAAGCGGGATATCAAGAGCGGGACCGGCATACAGAACCGGACAGCAGGAGAAAACAAGAGCCAGCGACACAAAAAGAATTTTCCACATAGAACAACCTTTGCTCAAACCGGCTGATTAAGTTTCAACGGTCTCAAGTTTCAGCTCAGTCCCTTCCTGATTTGATACAGCCCTTCAATATCCAGTCCGTTCTTCTCATAATATTCCCGCTCCAACTCCTCAACATAGAATCGGTCCAGTCCGGAGTTTTCGAGAAAATCTTCCCTCAAGCCGTCATTACATTCAGCGATAATCTGCGGAAGCAGCGAGTGCAGGTACATGGCCTCTTTTTTTATCGTGAAAAGCACTTCATTGAAGAGGCGATCCGGAATATCTGAGGTAACCAGCTTTTTGGTTTTCAGCTCTTCGATCACCTCACGGCGCAGAGCATCCTGATCTGCTCTGGTGGTGAATTTGGAATAAAAGTTGCGGATACGGTCCCTGACATGTTCCAACAGTACGATTGAAACGCGTTCTTCATGATCTATCTCATTGAGTTTGCGGTGCAATTCCTCAATGCTGGACCAACGCGCTTCAATTGCCACCAACCCCTCCATCAACGCCTTGACTTTTCTGCGTCCGAATCCTCCCAGATAGGCATTTGCAAACAGATCCCGGATAAACAGTTCATGAAAACTGTCTTCATTCAGGTTATTGAAAGCAGCTTTATGCTCCAGCAAGCCACGCAACATCTCTTCGTTGATTCTGACGTTTTCCATGAATGCCAGCTGGCTGATCAGGTTTGAAACAGTGTCAAATCGATCCAGATAAGTTATTACGTAGGAAAAACCATCCAATAAAGATGTGTCCGCTCCATCGCGTATTTTCTCGTCGCACTCCTTGCTGGCATCCAGCATAAGCTGGTCAAAGGAGTGGTCCCGGTTCTCCATGGCCTTTTTCTTGGCTTTGATAAGCTTCAGCATATCGTCACGGTCAATCAGGCTTTCGATCTCGATCTCTCGAAAAAAGATCCCTTCCAGAATCTCGCGAGTGGTTGCAATGTAATCACTCTCTTCGCTGTTCTTCAGGTTGCGCCCTTTTTTGAGCATTTCATCTAAGGTATAAAAAAGCGCGCCGGGGATCTTATTCCGTACCGAAAGGGTCTTTAGTCTTGTCAGACGGGCATTGTCCAGATTGTTGATTTCACCCTTGGAATTACATGCCAGCAGAATATTGCGATATTCGTCCACAATGCGTTTATTGGCTGGGTTGCGATACATGACATCGATCCTGATACGCTCCTGCTGATAACGATCAATCCGGTATTTCGAAGCAAGTCCGATCAGTTTGCTGAAATCATCGTCCGATATTTTTTTGTTTCTGAAGTATAAATTTCTGAACAGGTTACGGTACTCGCGGTGGTGGCGGTTGATCAGTTTGACGACAAATAGCTGGGCTGAATCATCTTTTAGAAGTGGAAATATTTCCGAAATGAGGATGTCGTCACGTTCGTCGCCAACGGCTTCTGAACGTTTTAATACTTTCCCCAGGTTTTTTACGAGCTCTTCCTGTTGATTTTTAAGCTTGCGGGACAACGTGTTGGAGTGCACGAAATAGAAGTAGTTGCAGACCGCATTGCCCTCGAAAAATATGTTGTCATAGGTCTCGCTGCCGGAGGTTCGATCACTGAATCTGACCGCACCTTCATCGTTGGAACGGGCTCCGTACATGACCAGACGATTGATAATCTCCGGCTTGGCAAGATCGGAAGCCGGCTGGTCAACTCCGAACATGTATTCACAGAAATAACCGCCGTTGCCCTGATAATTAATGCCTTCCGGAGTTATCACCAGTTCGTTGCCGGGAGAGAAAATACGCAGCTGATCATCATCCTGAACAATGTTGAAAAAATAGCGTTGGTAAGCTTCGTTACCCACGACCATGACAAAGTACTCCGTCTGATCTCCAACGATGCCATGCAGTCGAATATCCTTGTGCATCAATATCTCCTCAACCTGGCCAATGGTGAAATTCCATGCCGTCGAAAGCGAGTTCAAAGCCGGACGGCAACCGGCTGCCTTCTGAATAAGCTATTTCATGTGTAAGGTGGGTCAAAATAACACGCCCTGCACCGATTTGCCGGGCTGCCGCGACTGCTCCGTCAATATTGAAGTGAAACGGGTGCTCTGTCCAACGCAGACCGTCTATTACCAGCAGCTCAACCCCCTCCAGAAGTGGCCTGGACGATTCAGGAATGGCACTGCAATCGGTCAGGTAGGCAAATGATCCGATCCGGTAGCCCAATGCGGATGTTTTGCCATGAATAAGCGGCACCGGAACAACCTTCAGCCCGAAAAGGTCGAAAGGTGCGTGGATTTCATGGCCTGTCAGTAAGGGTGAGTAGCCGGAACTCTCTTGTTCCTGGAAGATGTATCCGAATCCTGAATGCAGGGTTTCAAGGGTGCTGGCTGAAGCAAAACAGGGGATTATTTTTTTGTGCTTAAAATAAAAACCGCGCAAATCATCAATACCGTTGACGTGGTCAGCATGGGAATGCGTAAAAAGCACGGCGTCCACGCACGACAGGCCGTTTTGCAGAGCCTGATGCCGCAGGTCGGTGGAAGTGTCCACCAGAATATTGGAATCCTGATGATTGATCAGAAGTGAGGCGCGGGTTCTTTTATCCCGCGGGTCATCCGAAGAGCAGACGCGGCAGGAGCAGCCAACCATCGGAACTCCGGTAGATGTTCCGCTCCCCAGAATGGTGATCTTCATAATGCCAACTTTCCCGTAATTTGCTTAAAAATAGCAGAATTGTGAAAGGCAAGCAAGGCTGCATTCCGGCTTCAGGCAGGCTTGACTGCGGTTAGCTGCCTGAACTTTTCGAGTCGCCTTTGCGTTATCAGAGAGGTTCGGTCGCGATCATTCATTGATGATAGTGCCGCAGTATCAATTCCCAATTCTGCTGCAGAGGATGAAACCGCCAACAGAATCTCATCCCATCCGGCAAGAATTGGGGTCGTGGCGCAGTCGGCAGCCACCAGTTGGGGAAAAAAACCCGCAATGCCGCTCTTAATGGACTGTTCAGCCAGCTTAAGCTTGGTGACGTCGCGCAGTTCATCCCAACGCCCGCCGGTCATATGTAGCTTCGAAGCCGCTACGATGGCATTTCGCTGCACAACAGACAATCGAAGACGGCTTGCCAATTCACGCGCCACCTCCGCTCCCGCCCGGTCATGCCCGATATGTCTGGGCAACAGTTCCGGCGGTGTCGAAAGTTTGCCCAGGTCATGAAAGAGTGCCGCCAGGCGTGCGACAGGATCATCCGTCATGCCGGTCATCCTTCGCAAAGCGGTCAGCGAGTGTGAAAAGAGGGTATTCGTGCCATGATAGGCGGCTGGACCGGCCGGGATTTCCTGCATCCTGAACAGCTCCGGCAGATAGCATCTGCCAACGTCGTATTCCAGCAGACAGGCAAAAAAATCAGCAGGGGATTTTCCAGCCAGCGCTTTGACCATCTCACGCGAAAACCTCTCCACCGGTATTTCCGACAGGCGTTCCTCCCAGTTTCCGGAACGGATCATTTCGGCAAGTTCCGGACTGATCTCCCAACCATCAGATGCAAACCGGAAAGCCCTGAAAATCCTGATTGGATCTTCCTTTAACGAGGTTGATGCACAGGGATACATTCGACGTTTTTCTATATCGGCCACGCCGTGAAGCGGGTCTACCATCTGACCCGCAAGCGTAACAGCAACCGCATTGCAGCGAAAATCGCGACGGATCAGATCAGCTTCCAGACCGAGATCTTCCTGCAACCGGGTTATTTCAATCTTCCCGTAGAGTGGGTCACCTTTAAAGTAAATCGGGGCGGTTGTCTTCCCTTCCACACGCCGGAACCGGTGCAGGAGAAGTGTCTTTTCCGGCAGAGTTGTGATCAGGTCAATATCTTTAATCGGCACTCCGGACAGGGAATCGCGCACAGAACCTCCCACCAGAAGCAGACGATCATGCAATTCCCGTGGGAACATTGCGCGCAGCGATTTGACTGCATCTAAGAGCGCAGAATTATTTAAGGGTTCGTCGTTCAAACGTGAACCTTTTCTGACCAGTTCGGACTGTAAAAATTATATTTTACCCTTGAGCTTGTAAACATACGCCAACACCTCTGCAACGGCGGCGTACAGCGCTTCCGGAATCGGCTCGTTTTCCTTTACCTGATCGTACAGTTCGCGTGCCAGAAACCGGTTCTCCACCAGAGTTATTTGGTGTTCGCGAGCAATTTTTTTAATTGCTTCAGCCATTACATCCACCCCTTTTACAAGCACCAGCGGGGCAATCATTTTCTGACGGTCGTACTTTAAAGCTACGGCATAATGTGTCGGGTTGGTTATTACAACATCAGCCAACGGAACAATTTTAACCATTCTCCGTCGCGCCATCTGATACTGCATGCTTTTAATCTTGTTCTTGATTTCAGGATTACCATCCGAATCTTTACGCTCGTCCTTGACCTCCTGCTTGGTCATCTTGAGATTTTCCATATAGCGCCACTTGACGTACATCATATCAAGGACGCCCAGGACCAACATAATTCCGCAAGTATGGGTGACTATCTTGAATGAAACATGTCCGACGAAGCTGAAGATAGTTTCGATATTTGCTTCGGCCAGAAAGGTTATATTCTGCATTTCATCCTGGATCACACGATAAGCAATCCAACCGACGACCAGCAATTTCAACAACGATTTCAGCATTTCCACTAATGCATCTTTGTTGAAAAGCCGCTTAAAGCCGCTCATTGGACTGATTTTGGAGAAGTCCACCGTCAGTCGCGACATCCTGAACTCTAACCGCCCGCCATCCTGAATCACGCTTGAGAGCGTCGATGTCGCAATGATGGTGACGATCAAAGGTGTCAGAAGCAATACAATTGTTCCGAAGAGTTTGAGCATTAAAATATACAGATTGGACTCGGTCAGCTGGAACTTTCCCATTGTTGAGAAAATCTTGACCGCGTTTTCCTTGAGGCCATCCATCATAAAGCTGCCAAAGACATACAGGCTGACGATGCCCACCAGCAAAGTGAGCGACGAAGTCAGCATCTGACTCATCGGCGGGGGCCCTTTTTCCCTGGACTTGTCGAGCTTTTTACCGGTCGGCTGTTCGGTTTTTGAGTGTTTGTCTACATCTTCACCCGTAGGTCATCCCCCCTTTGCCATTAGCCTGTAGAGCGTATAAATCTGCTCCTTGAGATGACCAAAAGATACTTCAAGAACATGGAAGAATATTGTAAGCGTCAAACCCAGTATGATTAGTCCAAGTCCGATATTAAGCGGCATGCTGATCATGAAAACATTCATCTGCGGAAAGGCGCGCGCCATTATGCCAATTGCAACCGTCGTAAGCAGTAGAGCAACCATGACCGGAGCGGCCAGGCGGATTCCGATAATGAATATATCTGCGGTACGCTGAACAAGAAACTGGATTAGCTCTCCATTTACCCGCCAGCCACCGAGCGGAATGACGTTGAAACTGTCAATGATAGCGCGGATAAAAACATGATGGATATTCAGCGACAGGAACAGCAATGTCGCAAAAAGAGTCTGGACAACGGACATGATTTGGGTTTGGGTGCCCTGAGATGGATCAATTATCGAGGCGATGGTAAGCCCCATCTGCATGCCGATGATCTGACCGCTGAATTCTACCGCCGCAAATATTATCTGGGTGATAAAGGCCAGCGTCAATCCGACCATCAGTTCGCTCAAAGCCAGCAGAGCCAGGCTGAAGGCGTCTGTCGGAGTTTGCGGGATTGAAACGGACAACGTTGGAAAGCAGACCAGTGTAATCATAAATACAGTGACTACTTTGATGCGAATCGGCAGCTTTTTCCCTCCAAAAACCGGAAGAGCGGCAAAAATACCGGCAACACGACTTAAAACGAGCATGAAAAAAATGACTTCGCGAGGGGACGGAAAGGGGAGCAGCGGGAACATGAAAGCGCTAACGCCTCATCAGGGCGATGAAGGAGTAAATCTCGCGGGTAAAATCGCCCATATAGCTCATCATCCATGGAAAGAAAATGATCATGGCAATCATGACGGCGACAATCTTGGGTGCGAACGCCAGGGTAGCCTCATTGATGGAGGTGACCGCCTGAAAAACACTTATCATGAGACCTATCACGAGGCTGGCCAGCAGCAGGGGCGCGGCCAGCATCAGGGTCGCTTCAAAGCTTCTGCGGGCAAGTTGGACCACTAATTCGGGTGTCATGAAATACCTCAGGGTAACGGCAGATATGATGGGATGTCAGATGACCTGCCATCGTGGTTTACCAGGCTTTAGCTAGCCGAAACTGCTGACCAGAGACCCGATAACCAGGCCCCACCCGTCAACAAGGGTAAATAGTAGAATTTTGAACGGCAACGATATCATGACCGGTGGCAGCATCATCATACCCATCGACATCAACACCGAAGCAACCACCATGTCTACGACTATGAACGGGATATAGATTAGAAATCCGATCTGGAATGCTGTCCGCAACTCGGAGATCATAAATGCCGGGATTATCGTCAAAGTCGGAATTTCTTCCGCATTTTTAGGCCTTGGCAACTTGGAGAGGCTTACGAACAGCGCCAGGTCCTTTTCCCTTGTCTGGGATAGCATGAACTTCCTGATCGGCTTCACGGCCCGGTCCACGGCCTGTTCCTGGCTGATCTGCTGGGCCTTCCAGGGCTGATAGGCTTCTTTGTTGATCTGCTGCCAGACCGGAGTCATGATAAAGAACGTCAAAAACATCGAAAGTGACAGGATAACCTGATTGGACGGCGCAGACTGGGTACCGATTGCCGTTCTCAAAAATGACAGCACAACCGATATCCGGGTGAAAGAGGTTGTCATGATCAGAAGCCCGGGTGCCAAAGACAGGATTGTCATCAGCAGGAATATCTGGACGGTAACCGCCACGTCATTCGGCTTTGTTGCGGTTCCCACACCGATGCTTAGCGAGGGAATTGCCAAAGGCTCGGCGTTAGCGACAGCTCCGGCCAAGATGAAAAAGCCGGCCAACCCTAAAGCCAAAACTCGTTTACCGGTTATTTTTGCGATCATGCGGAATGCCTCAAACGGGTCAACAGGGCGTTAAATCGCCCCTGATCATGTTCTTCTTCGATTACTTCTATCTCTTCCAGCATGTTGATCTGTTTGAGCAGGCTCAGTCGATTGTCGCTGTTTGACAGCAGCAGATATTCTCCGCCGACTTCAATCAGGAGCAAGGCTCTCTTGGGCCCCAGGTAGCGGGTCTCGATCAAGCGGATATGTTTTGATGAAAGGTGAGCGCCGCCCGGCAACCCCCGCATCAGTTTACCGGAAAAGTGCCAGGTGACAAGGATCAATCCAATGACAATAGCCAGGGCAGCTATCATTTGAAGAAAACTTGAAAGAAAACTGAATTCGTACGCGGAACCGTCTCCGGCACGGGCAATCGAAGGAAGGAATAGAAGGAGTGCGGAAGCCGCACTTTTCACAGTATTTTCTCCACCCGCTCATTTGGGCTGACAATATCCACCAGTCGGACGCCAAATTTTTCATTAACCACAACCGCTTCACCGCGAGCAACCAATTTGGAGTTGACAAAAATATCAAGGGGCTCGCCAGCCAGCTTGCTCAGTTCGACAACCGCTCCCTGGTTCAGCTGCAGAATATCCTTCACCAGCAACTTGGTCCTCCCCAACTCAACAGTTACCTGCAGGGGAATATCAAGAATGAAGTCGAGATTTTTTTTATCCAGTTCCATTTCGTTTTCAGGCTTATCGCTCACTACTGCCCCCTATTACTGCAAATCTTGCTGATCTGAATTGCCTTGTTTCCGTGCCTGATGCCAGGGATTCCGAAGTACTTCGGCACGCCTTCAACTTTGACTAACATCTCGCTTGAACAAGCCTTGTCGAGCATGATCGTATCGCCCGGGACCAGATCAAGCAACTCACGCAAGGTTATGCTTGCATTTCCCATCTCGACAATGGTCTCCATCGGCGCTTCCAGAATCTCCGCTGAAAGCCGGGAAGACCACTGGGGATCAATCGCCATAAGGTCAAACTGCATTCCCGCCTTGAGTTTGTCCCGAATCGGGTCAATTGTCATGTAGGGAATTGCAAACATGATGTTGCCGGAAACGTCCTCAATTTGAAGTTTGAGGGACATGGTCACAATCTGGTATTCGGGCGGGACGATACTGATAAGTCGCGGGTTCATCTCCATTCGCAGCAGGTTCATATGGGTTGCGTACAAAGGTGCCCAGGCTTTTTCCAGATCCTGCAGAACATCGTTGACGATTTTTTCCATCAGACGCAGTTCAATGGAAGTGAACATGCGGTTGGCAACCGGCACTTTGGCACTTCCGGTCCCCCCCAGCAAACTGTCTACCAGAGACAACACCAGTGTACTGTCAAAAGATACCAGGGCCGCGCCTTTGAGCGGTTCGATCTTGAAGATCCCCATACAGACCGGAGACGGGAGGGTTTGCAGGAAATCATCAAACTTGTACGAGCGGGCTCCGATTTTTTTGATTTCGACCGACTTGCGGAGACGATTGGAGAGAGTTACGCGACTGTAGCGAATAAAACTGTCATAGATGATGTCCAGGTTGGGGACAAAACCTTTATGGGCCTCCGAGTTGAAAAGATCGTACGTAACTACGCTGCTTTCGGTCTTTGCAAGTTCCTTTTCAGGCTCAATGCGACCGTCAAACACAGCATTAAGCAGCGCCTCTATTTCAGCTTTTGTAAGTATCTTTTCAGCAGCCACAAAAATCCCTACTGAACAACAAAATCGGTAAAGTAAACTTTGGCGATTTTACCAGGGGGGATATGCTTGTTAATCGCTCCCAGAATTTCATCTTTCAAGGTGTTTTTACCCTGAACATCCTGAACGTCCTGAAGGGTCTTGGCGCTCAGCAGCACCAGTATGGCGTCGCGAATCGGTGCGAGACGCCCCTCGATTTCGGATTTAACAGCCGGGCCGACCATATCCAGCTCTATCTTAACCTTCAGATAGCGCAGTTCCTGCCCATCATAAATATTGACTATGAAAGGTTCCAGCGGATAAATGTTAGCGGCAGGGCCGCCAGCCGCCGCGCCGCCGGCAGGAGTTCCGTGGCCACCGGCAGATGCAGCGGGAGCGCCGTGACCACCTTCAGCCGCCTTTCCCTCTGTTTGGGCAGCTTCACCCTCTTTCGCAGCTTTCTTATCACCTTTGCCAAGCATCATAAAGGCAACAACACCCAGGACAATCGCCACGGCCACGGCTGCACCGATAATTATGATCAACTTTTTCTTGCCGCCGCCTTCAGCTTCCACTTCAGCCGGAGCTTGTTCTTCCTTGGCCATATGTCCCCTCCCAACAATGCATGAATCGAAGTAAGAAACTACTATTATCTATAACGTAAGCTTCTATTTTGCAACCATCTAAATCATCTGTTTAATTAGTTTAATCAGAACACAAATTCTTTTCAAACCGGTCAACGCAAACCAACGGAAATATAATCAGTCGGGATGAGCTTATTTCTGCTCATCCCGACCGGCTAAGCCTTATTAACGCTTAAGGTTCAAAACTTCCTGAGTCATCTCATCCGAAGTTGTGATTGTCTTGGAGTTGGCCGAATAAGCTCTCTGAGTCAGTATCATCTTAACGAACTCGGTTGCCATGTCCACATTGCTCTGCTCAAGGTTGTTTGAAAACAGTTTTTCCTGTGTAGGAAGACTCGTTGCCGAGTTCCAGGTGGCACTGTACAACACAGTTGATGCGTCAACACCGGTGGCAGGGTTACTGGCCTTGAACAGTGTGCCGCCGAATTTCTCGAGTTCGCCCGGGTACGGTATCCTCAAAGTAGCCATCCTGGTTGCGTTGGCTGCGTTGGTATCACCACCCGCAACCGGCACTCCAGCGACGGCCGAGTAGTAAGCAACAGTGCCATCACCGCGCAACATCGATATTTTACCATCGTTATCAATCGCAGTGATCTTGATAATATCGGTTGCAACAGGCGGTGCAGCCGCAACCGGAATTGTTACCGGGTAGCCGTCCACATCCAGCACGCGGTAGCCGTCCGCATTTGACAGGTAAAGATCAACCGGAGGTGCTACTGTCGTATCCGGGGTGAGCCTGAAAGCGCCGGCTCTGGTGTAATAAGCTTTTTCACCGGTAAGAGCTGCCCCTTTCGGGTCAGATGGCCCGCCTAGTGCGAAAAAGCTGTCGCCCTGAATGGCGACATCTGTCACCACACCGGTACTTTCAAATGAGGATTGAGTAAAGAGATTGTCAATTTTCTGGATGGTTGTGCCATGTCCCATCTGTGACCGGTTGGTGGTTGGTGTGGAAAGCATGTCGGAGAAAAGGGTGCGAGACCCCTTGAAACCGATTGTGTTAACGTTGGATATGTTGTTGCCGATTACGTTCATTCCTTCGGCGTTATTAAGTAATCCGCTAACTCCGGTAAACAGCGCTGATGTAATACTCATTGTGATGCCTCCTGTTATTTGTTTTGAGTGGGTGTGAGAAGCGCGTCAATCGGTCGGCGCTTCGCGGGCTTCCTCAAGGAGGGCCAGCCCTGCTGATTGTTGAGTTCTAAATAATTACTGCTGAATCAATATTGGTGAATACATTGCCTTTCATCTGCATTTTGTCCAGAGCGGTCACTACAGTCCGGTTTTTTACACTGACCACCAGTGCCGCATCCCCCATCATTACCAGTGATTCTTTGCCCCCTTTTTGAGCCACACTGTTGACTGCGCCTTCCAGGTTTGCAAGATCATTGGCCGAAAAAGTTATGTTCCTGGCCCTGAGACGATCCTGGGCGTGCTGTGAAAACTTGACTTCCTGAGAAGGAGTTTTCTGATCCAATACCCTGGCAAATGGTGAGTCGGAAATATTTCCGGCTGGTTGTTTCTGAGGTTGTGGGCGTTCTACCCTGCCGGGCTGAACCGGATTAGGAAATAAGATCGGGTCTATCATCTGCTTGTTATACCCCCTTCACGCTGATTACATCAGACAAGGCGATGGAAGCGGCGCCAACCGTCAATGTAGGTGTGCCGTTGCTGATGGAAACCCCATCGATGCGGCCGGATGTGTAGGTGGTCGCTAATACCTTGGAACCGCCAGCCGTTGTTCCATTGACTGAAAAGCTGTAAGCTCCGGCCGGCATGAGAACACCATTGTCGGCTCGGCCATCCCAGGCTACTGATGAGTCACCCTGAGCCAGTGCCGCTGTGGTTATTGATTTGACAATGTTGCCGGACGCATCTGTTACTGTGATCACCGCCGAATCTACCGGTGCCGCCAGATTGAATTGCATGGAAGTGGCCGAAGTTCCGTCAAACGGGACCGTATTACCGTTAGCCCTGACATCTTTTCCGATAAACGAAACCGATGACATGGTTGCGGAATTGTTTTGTGAAGTAAGCAGGTTTTGCAGCGCTGTGTTGGTGTTGTAAGACTGCTCCACAAGGGATAGCTGCGAAAGCTGATCCAGCATTGCAGTCGGGTCCTGTGGTTTAAGCGGATCCTGATATTTCAGCTGGGCAATGAACAGATTCATGAAATCATCCTTGTTCAAACCCAGTGATTTTTTCATGGCCGCTGCGGCTGCGGTCGTATCGGTTACTGAAGTTAAGCTGGTTACCATTTCTTTCTCACCTCGCTTTCAATAGTGGATATCGAGCATGCCATGCTCGTTTGCCGCCTGGCTCGCCAACGCGCTTGAAGCCACATTAACCGGCGGAAAATGATAGCTTCCCGTTGACATCCATAACTGCTGTTGTTTCTGCCTGGCCAGTTCCCTCCAGGCATCCTGACTGTTTCCAGGATTTCCAGAGCTATTGCCATGGCTTGTGACATCAAATGATTCGACAGTTATGTTCTGACGGGCCAAACATTCCTTCAGAGAGTCGTAATGCTGCATAATGGAATCCCGCACGGTACGACTTTCGGTCACGATCTCGACCGATAATTTTTGCCCCTGAAGATTCAGATTCATCTTCAGTTCACCCAGATTACCGGGTGACAACGTCAGGGTAATCTGCTGATTTCCCGGTTTTACCTCATGCTGGGTCAGGCGTTCTCTGACCTGATGCGCAACCTGTTCCGGCAAGGTCTGTCGTAATTGATCAGCATCAACCTTACTGCTCGCCACCGTACCAAGCGCCTGGTGTTCCGACTTCGATTGGGCATGAACCTGGTGGTTAATGACCTGGCTGTCTGATTTCTGGCCAGACCCGGCTTGCTCTTCGCCATCGTTCAATAAATCATCTGAAGTTGATGGCATTTCGCCGGAAGCAGCCATCTTCTGCTGCGCCACCGCAATTTCTTTCGCATCAGCCTGAGAAGAAACAGTTTTAGCATTTTCGCTTTGGGCATCCTGAACGGCCTGAATCGCCACTCCGTTACCAGATTGCTGCACCGGTGCAGTGTTGACGCCGGAATTCACCTTTTTCAGCAGACCTACTTCTTCCGTCTGCACAGCCAGTATTGCGGGCTGAATGCCTGCCGTTGTTGCGTTCTGATTCACTTTCTGTCCCAAGCTGACTTGACCAGACGGTAAAGCAATCTCAGTTTTTTTGCCACTATCCCGCAGCTGTGCCACTGGGGCCGAACTTGTTTCTTCAGATTTTAATGCACTTGCCATTCCAAGTTCTTCAGAATTGTTTGGGACCCGATCAATATCAAGTGTTATTATCTGCGGTCTCAAAGCTGTGGTTGTTTGCTGCATGCGACCTGATTCGGTCAAATTTGCCTTGGAAACGGCTATTGGTCTGGGAAGTGAAAATTCGACCCCCGCTTCAGGCTTTGATGATTCGCTGGTTGCCTGACTGGACAACCACGACTCAGGGAACGCTGATGCTACTGATTCCGAGTGGTTAGCAACCTGACTAACCGGTTTTGATGCGACCTCGTTGCTGCCCGCCTCCGACTGGACATTGCCCTTATTTAGCGGAGCAGGATGCACTGACTGCCCGGATACCTGTTGTACAGCTGTTTGTTCAGGTTCGACTTCGATTCGCACATTTACTGGTGCAGATGAGATAACAGGTTGTGACTCCGCCGGATTTGCCTTTGCAGTTGCCATACTTACAGCCGAGTCAATTTTATGACCGACTGGTGTGTTGTCCACCGGCGTCATGTTCGATTGCTGGTGAGGCACAGAAAGGATCTGGACAGGAGCTTTCGAAGGGGAACTATTGGCCGACGGAATAAGTTCCGTCAAGTTAGCCGTTTCAGTTTTGACTGCAACTTCCTCTGGCGTCGTTTTCACGACTGCTTCAACTGCGACCTGAGTTGTTTCAGTCACGTTAACTGCCTGTATTACTTGTGCTGCTGTTTCTCTTTCGACAACCGGCACTGTCGGCTGCTGTACCGTCAGTTGCTCCGGTGCTCTAGCTGCAAAACGGTAGGATCGCTCGGCGGCTTGCAAAACAGGTTTATCCAGCTTTGGAGCTGGTGCTGCTTCCACTCTGGCAGGTTGCTGGTCTGCCGTAATGGCCGGCTGTTCCATCTTGGCAGTCATCGGTACATTCTGTACTGCGTCAACTTCACGACCGGGCGAAATGTTGACCATCGGCGTTCTGCCGTCTTGCTGGCGGGGTTCAGCCAGGTTTTGGATAGGAGTTTCCGGCTTGACTGCAACTTCCACTGATGCTGATTTAGCTGGCGATGCAACTGATACCCGGATTGTTTCAGTTTCTCTGGTTGCCGGTGTTGCTTGAGTTGCCGTTTCTTCTTCGGCAGCTTGCAAAACATCTCTATCCAGCTTTGGAGCTGGTGCTGCTCCCACTCTGGCAGGTTGCTGGTCTGCCGTAATGGCTGGCTGTTCCATCTTGGCAGTCATCGGTACATTCTGTACTGCGTCAACTTCATGACTGGGCGAAATGTTGACCATCGGCGTTCTGCCATCTTGCTGGCGGGGTTCAGTCAGGTTTTGGATTGAAGTTTCCGGCTTGATTACTACTTCCACTGATGCTGTTTTGGCTGGTGATGCAACTGATACCCGGATTGTTTCAGTTTCTCTGGTTGCCGGTGTTGCTTGAGTTGCCGTTTCTTCTTCAGCAGCTTGCAAAACATCTCTATCCAGCTTTGGAGCTGGTGCTGCTTCCACTCTGGCAGGTTGCTGGTCTGCCGTAATGGCTGGCTGTTCCAACTTGGCAGTCATAGGTACATTCTGTACTGCGTCAACTTCATGACCAGGCGAAATGTTGACCATCGGCGTTCTGCCGACATGCTGGCGAGCTGCAGACAAGTTTTGGACAGGAGTTTCCGGTGTAAGACGACTATCATCCGCCGGGATCTGTTCCGTCAGGATAGCCGCTTCCGGCTTGGCTGTAACTTCCACCGCCGACAGCGGATTCTGCTCCACAACCGGAGGCCTCAAAACGGTATCTGCTGCAAAGGCAGATTGCTCTGGATTAGCAGCCACCTGCACGTTCTGTACTGCGTCAGCACCATGACTGGATTGGACACTGACCGGTGTCGTTCTGCCGGGTTGTGCATAAGCAGCCAGAATCAGCTGTGCTGCTGTCGAGGAGTTCTCCATGTAAATCGGAGTCCCTGCGAGAGAATCATCTTTGCCTGGTTCACCTGAAACATCCGGTTCCAGCTTGGCCGATTCATTCTCTGATTGTGATACGACCGGAAGCCTGCGGGTTTCCGGTTTCAGCAGTTCCAGACCTTCTGCAGAAGAGTTTGCAATGGAAACAAGCGGCAGCTGTTCCGCAACTTCTGCTTGGGGAGGAACCCGGTTTTTGTCCGCACCGGAAGCCTTCGCTTCATTTGCCTGAAATCTAATTTCGCTCAGCAGTGTTGCAAAGACGGCTTTGGGATTATTCTGTTCCCCTGTCAGCGGCACAGCCGACGCGGGGGCATCGGTAGCGACAGGCTGAAGAGCGCCTGGCGCCATACTCATAAACATCTGTCCTGCATTCATTATTTTTCACCTCCTTTCTGTTGAATTTTTTATGGATTGGACAGAGCATACGTCCATAAAATCAAAGTCACTTCCCCTGCAGATTCTCGGTTATCCATTTTACAACCCGCGGCTGGGCTATAAAAGGGGCCAACTTGGCCACGGTTTTGGTATCCAGCCGGCTCAGGAGAGTCATTGCCAAATCCTCGTGCAGGTTATCAATCATCTTGCCAGCCTGTTCGCCACGCATCGCTTTGAACAATTTGACCATTTTTTGTATCTTTTCCTCATGTTTCTTTTTCTGATCATCGGACTGGACTTTAAGACTCTCATCCAATCGTTTTTTATTCTCTTCCAATGCTTTTATCTGAGCTTCCAGTTTTGCACTCAGTTTTTTAAGCTCCAGTTCCTTGGCGGCAAGCGCCGCTTCCCTGTCAGCCAGTTGCTGGCGACGGGCATCCTGCAAGGCCTTTTCCTCACGCGCAGCGCGGGAAGCGTTAACCGGTTGCTGACCGGCAGGCGAATTATCCGCAACAGCATTGGTTGAGGCGGTGCCCTGGACTTCGGAGCTTGCCGACACCTGTGGCAGTTTGAATAAGGTGAGCCCTCCACCGACTGCACATATTAATGCCAAAGATATCGTTTTTATTCGATTCACTATTACTGGACCTTTTTCTGAATTGATATTTCGTCAAGAAAATCGCGTTCTTTTTGTTTCACAGCCTGACGTAACTCATCGAGTTTTTTCTGCTTAAGCGATTCCAGCACTTTTTTGTCTTTAGTCGCTTCCAAAAGGTCTTCTCGCCGTTCATTCATGACCTGGTCAAGATGTTCGACCCGCTCTCTCTGGCTTTTGATCTCTTCGCGTTTGCGGGCGAAAAAATCAGAGTACATTCTCATCTCATCGATACAGTCGAGTTCCTGCTGTCGGCAAGTAAACTCTTGAGTCAATTCGTTGACGTGTTCCTCATCTCGAAGCAGCAGGTCATTTGCCTTTTCAAGACCCTGCTTGGCAGTAGCAAACTCCTGTTTGCAAAGCTTTTCCATTTCACCGCGATACGCCAAAACCTGCTCTAACTTAAATGACTTATCTGCCATAACAGACTACTCCCGTTTGCAACATCCCGGTCACATATCAAACATGGCCTTAAGTTCCCTGACAGCATCATCAAGCATTACCGGATCGTGAACCGCCTGTTTAAGGTACGATTGCATCTCGGCATTATGTGACATAGCATAATCTATACCCGGATTACTTCCGGCCTTGTAAGCACCGATATTTATCAGATCTTCCGATTGGCGGTATGTTGCCAGCGTTTCCTTGAATTTGGCCGCCAATGCCTGGTGTTCGCGTGAAGTAACATCCGTCATGACCCTGCTGGCGCTGGCCATTACATCGATCGGCGGATAGATGGACCTTGCGGCCAAATCACGTGACAGAATAATATGTCCATCCAGAATACTTCGCATGGCATCGGAGATTGGTTCATTAAAATCATCCCCCTCCACCAGGACCGTGTAGAGCGCCGTAATGCTCCCCTCAGGAAAATTACCGGTACGCTCCAACAATTTCGGCAAAGCGGCAAAAACAGAAGGCGTGTATCCCTTGGTTGTCGGAGGTTCGCCAATCGCCAGCCCAACCTCACGCATTGCCATTGCAAATCTGGTGGCTGAATCCATCATCAGCAGTACTTTCTTCCCCTGCTTTTGAAAATATTCGGCGATGGTAGTGGCAATATATGCCCCGCGCATTCTCACCAGAGGAGGCTGGTCAGAAGTTGCTACAACAACTACCGATTTACTGAGTCCCTGTTCCTGTAGATCCTTTTCGATAAACTCGCGCAGTTCACGGCCACGCTCGCCGATCAAGGCAATCACATTCACATCTGCTTCGGTATAACGGGCTATCATACCCAGCAGCGTCGATTTTCCAACGCCGGAACCAGCCATGATACCGACCCGCTGCCCCTGCCCGCAGGTCAGCAGGCCATTGATGCTCCTGATTCCCAGATCCAGCGGCTTCCTGATGGGCGGTCTTGTCATCGGATTGACCGGCAAGGCATAGATCGGATATTCTTCCTCGACCCCGATCGGTCCTTTATCGTCAATTGGATTGCCCAGTCCGTCAATTACGCGTCCCAGAAGCTGCGGGCCGACACCAAGCGATGCCTTGTCGCGCCTGACGGATATCAGGCTGTCCAGCCCAACACCTCTCAAATCGCCAAGCGGCATCAGCAGGGTCTTGTTGTTGCGGAATCCAACCACTTCAGCCGGGATCGGCTCACCTTCCAACGGCTTGATCTCACAGATTGCACCAACCGAAGTGTCGGGGCAATACCCCTCAATCACCAGACCAACGACCTGAGTCACCTTGCCGTGTAACCTGACCGGCTTGGATGCTGCGATTGAGCCGGCGTATTTTTTCAGATTTATGCGGACATTTGGCATATCAGGTCAACACCCGCGTTAATTATTTTGAACAGTAGCGGCGGCACGGTCTTCCAGCAGATTCCGGTAAATTGTTTCCAGCTGCGAACTTAAGTTTGCGTCTACAGTTCCCATGGCGGCATCAACCAGGCAGAAACCGGACACTACAGTGGAGTCGGCCTTTAGTTGCAGGCGATCACTGCTCAGCTCTTTTTTGAGACATTCTTCTCTGCCGGTGGTCAAAAGTGCATAGTCATCCGGGTTTAAGCGAATAGTGACCTCCTCCCGGGCTGATAATCCGGCAAGAGCATTTTTTACCACATCGGCCAGGATACAGCGATCCTGCGACACTTCACGAATTATAACTTTGCGGGCAACCAGCATGACAAGATTGATCAGTTCATCTTCCGACTCACGCAGTACTTTTTCCCGCAGGTTGTGAATTGTCTCGCTCGCTCCGCGCAACGTCCTGAAAACATTCACAAGCCCGCGTTCCGTCAGATTTTTTCCTTCCAGCAGTCCGGCATTGAAGGAATCGTTGATTTTTTGATTGAAATCGTCTTCGGTCATCTGAAGCATTGGCGGACCTGTATCTTCAGATTCTTCTTTTTTGGAGCCGACCTTGTCCGCCAGGTTTGCACCTGAAAAAAGCTCCATCGGGACAAAGCCGCCTGAAGCAGGTTCGTGTGACTTAGATGCGGCGGCTGATTCTATCGGCCTGAAACTGAAACCGGTAATCCCCGCACCATCGTGCTGAAGCGCTTTTATAACTCTAGACGAGGACATCTTCACTTCCCCGGCCGGCCAGTACTATTTTGCCTTCCTCTTCCATTTTACGCACAATCTTGATTATTTCGCCCTGCGCTTTTTCAACATCCGAAAGCCGCACCGGCCCCATTACCTCCAGGTCTTCCTTGATCATATCGGCTGCGCGGCTGGAAATATTTTTGAAGACTTTTTCTTTAACCTCATCCGGCGAGGTCTTCATTGCCAGAGTCAGCGTGTCATTGGATACTTCACGCATAACCGACTGAATGCTGCGATCATCCAGCGCGAAGACATCTTCAAACGTAAACAGGTGCTTACGGATTATCTCCGAAAGAGGCGGGCTCAACACATCCAGTTTGTCGAGGATTTGCTTCTCCTTGCTGCGATCAAAATGGTTGAACATATCCACAACCTTATCGATGCCGCCCACTTTGTAACGCTGGGTCCCTCCCATCGAATTTATCTCACGTTTTAGGACTTCATCGATATCCTTGAGTATTTCGGGTGACACCTGTTCTACATCCGCGATGCGCAGCACGACCTCTGCCTGCAATTCCTGCGGCAACAGGCTGATAATTTCACTGGTCTGCTTGGATTTGAGCTTTGCCAGAATGACGGCAATGGTTTGCGGATGCTCCTGTGACAAGAAGTTGGCGATCGTTTTGGAGTCCATATTGGCCAGAATATCCACAAGATCGCCATAACTGGAAGCTTGTAATTCATCCATCAACATCTGGGCTTTTTCCGGTCCGAGCGCTTTTTCCAGTATTTTGAGAACAAATTCGTCTCCCTGAGAAAAAATTCCTGATTCAGGGTTAATGACGTCTGTAAACGTGCCGACAACCTCCATGATCGTACTGCGGGATACATGTCCCAACTGCCCCATACTTTTACTGATCTTCTTTATTTCGGTATCATCCAGATGCTCGAAAACCTTGGATGTAACTTCATTTCCAAGATACAGCAAAAGGATGGCGGCTTTTTCTGAACCTGTCATAGTGCCCCTGCGCGGATTTTATTGATAATACCCTACGGCTATTTATCTTCACCAACCCAGTTTTGCAAAATCTGGGCAACCTGGTATGGATCTTTTTTTGCCTGCTCTATCAAGTTCTGCTGCTCGGCCATCTGCGTGGCCAGTTGCACGCGTTCGGTAGAAGTCAGTTGCTCCCGCCCTTCTCCAAGCGGCTCAAAACTTTCAAGTGTGGCGGGCCTTGAAACTTTCAAAGAGGCCAGAAGCGGCCTGATAACAAACATTATCAGTGCCAGGAACCCAACACCTATCATCAGATTTTTAGCCAGAGACATAAAAAATGGGTTTGTCCACCACTTGTCAGTTTCTGTTGTGCCAAATTCACCCGTGTCCTGGAATGGGATATTCTGCACGCTTAACTGGTCGCCTCGCTCAGGATTAAAACCGACTGCGCTTTTCACCAGAGTCTCAATCTTTTGAAGTTCGTCAGGAGAGCGCGGAGTATATTTTGCTTTCGCAGGCTGGCCCTCTTTTACGGCCGCTGGAGCCTCATACTTTCCGTCAACCAGCACTGCTACCGAAATCTTGCTCAGAGCACCAACCGGTTCAATAATTTTTGCAGTTGAGCGACTTACCTCATAATTGAGTGTTTCGTCGTTCTTGGAACCTCCTCCAGATGTGCCGCCAGCGGCGGCATTCGTCCGTCCAAGATTGGTCTGAACACCTGGAACTCCGCTGCTGGCAGTCGTGGAAGCGCCCTTTTCCTCCGTGCGCTGTTCACTGCGGACGGCTATGCTTTCAGGATCAAACTTTTCTTCAAGCCGCTCGACCTGTTTAAAATCAAAAGCAGCCGTAACCCGGGCTACCGACTTACCTCCGCCAACAATCCGATCAAGCAGCGACTGTATGCGTTCCTCGATATTTCTTTCATAATTACGCTGAGTTTCCTGCATGGCTGATGTCATGCGGGTAGTAGGGTCGCTGCTGCCCCCTTTGCTGAGAATTTTCCCGCGGCTGTCGAGTACGGTGACATGCTCAGGGTCCATACCTTCGATTGAAGAGGCCACCAGATGAACGACTCCTTGTACTTCTGAATCGCGCAGAGCACGACTGGACTTCATCTTTAAGACAATTGAGGCAGTTGCGGGCTTTTCGTTGTCTTTGAAAAGCGATTTTTCCGGGATTACCAGGTGAACACGGGCCTGTTCCACACCCGTTAGCTGTGCAATTGTCCGTGACAATTCCCCTTGCAACGCCCTCTGATAATTCAGTTTTTGCACGAACTCGGTCATTCCGAAATTTTTTCGGTCGAAGATTTCGAAGCCGACACCGCCGCCTTGAGGGATTCCTTCCGAGGCCAGCGTCAGGCGCAGTTCATAAACCTTGTCAGAAGGCACAAGAATACCCTTTCCATCAGCGGTAATCTGATAAGGCGTCTTGCTTTCCTTCATTTTCTTGACAATTTCACCTGCATCCTCGGAGGTAAGATTGGTAAAAAGAGGGCGGTAATCGGTACGATTGGCGACGAAAATCAGGATGGCAAAAGCAATCGCAGATAAAAAAGCCACCCCGGCGATCAACATCCTTTTCCCCGGTGAAAGCGCCATAAACGGCTCTATAAGTCTTTGTAATCCTTCTGGCATTGGCGTGGAGAGTGTTCCTTTCCGCATGATTGTTAAACTATTTTGTGATCGTTTATCTTACACCTTCTGATTATAATTGGTTCGTCCGGTTTTTATACCTGCATTCTCATGACTTCCTGATACGCTTCAAGTGCCTTGTTTCGCACCTGGGACATGAACTGAAACGAGATGCTGGCTTTCTCTACGGCGATCATGACCTCATGCAGATTTTTGTTTTCTCCACTCGCAAGAGCCTGCACCGATTTATCAGATTGCACCTGTATGTCATTAACTTTGGAGACAAGTTCACTAAAAAACTTTCCCGCTCCATCGGCAGTAGAAGAAGGGGCGGCCTTGTCCAGTTCGGGGAATGCTTTAGAAAGACCCAGTCCACTTCCAAGTGCATTTATTTCCATATAATTTTCCTCGCTTTTTCAAATATTACGTGTTGAATTTTATTTGCCGATTTCCAGTGTTTTCATGGCCATACTTTTTGCTGCCTGGACCGCTGTGACATTTGCCTCATAGGCGCGGGTGGCTCCGATCATGTCTGCCATTTCCTCCACCACATTTACGTTCGGCATCGCGACGTATCCCTGCGGATCGGCGTCGGGATGGCCAGGATCATACTGCATACGGGGCGGATTCTGATCCTCAACAATCCGTGACACCTGCACCTGGCGAACCTGCTGGGCCGTTGCGCCATCTAACGCACGATGGAAACTGTTCTCCACGGGAGTTGCCGTAAAAACTGCATCTTTGCGCTTGTAAGGCCCCCCTTCCGGGGTTCTTGTAGCATTGGCGTTGGCCAGGTTGCTGGAGATGAGATTCATGCGGGTACGCTCAGCCGTAAGAGCCGATGAACTGACGTTTATTGCATTGAAGAAATCCATTAGAAACTCCCTTTGATGGCCGAACGCAGACCTTCAAATTGTTTGTTCAGCATCTGCACCGAGGCATTGAACATGATCTGGTTTTCGGTCATTTTGCCCATTTCATTTTCCAACTCGACGGAGTTGCCGTCTTTTCCCGGGGTGCTGGCTGGAGTTTCAATGACTTTACCGGAAACGGACTGCAAGTTTCCGCCGGCACCGCGGATCGGTATATGGCGGGGGTTCGTAACCGCTGGCGTCGAACCTCCGCGTTTTTCGCTTTTTAAGGCACCTTGAAGCTCATCCTCAAAAGCTAACGATTTTGGGACATAGTTGGGTGTTTCAGCATTGGCGATGTTTGAAGCAATCAGATTCTGGTTCTTAGCCCGCAGATCGACACTTTTCCCAAGCAGACCGACTGTTGTGTTAAACAATCCATCAATTCGCATTGTGACCTCCTCCGTGCTCGCTATGTGTGCAAAAAACATGCCTTAATGTTGTTGGTGGTTTGATTGGATTTGCAATGAGGGGTTATCCGGATGCACTCTTTTATGGTACGCCAGATAACAATGGTGATCACCCGGAAAAGACGTCATGTTTTTGACCGAGTCGGGTTTTTGACTGCGGCAGAATGGGTCAGCGGGTTATGGATTTGACTTCTATGGATGCAAGGGCCTGACGGGCAAGCCTCTGCCAGTCCGGATCCTTGCCACTCTTGACTAACTGTTCAAACATTTCTCGCGCACGGGCGGTGTTACCACTTCGCAGACTGATGTCTCCCGCCTTGTACATAAATTCCTCGTGACGCTTGATATCCGGCAGTTTTAAAGCCGCATCTATCAACTTCAACGCCCCTTTATGGTCGCCGGCAGCATCTCTGGAGGAAGCCGCCACAAGGTAAGCATCCGGCAGCAAGCGCATGCCGCCGGCAACGGGGGCTGACAAGAACAGATCCATTGCCTTTGATGCCTGGGAATAAAGCTGCAGCGACCAAAGAGCTTTCCCCAGATAGTAATAACTCTCGGCATTCTTTGCCCGCTCACCCTTGTTAAGCAGCCACAGCAAGGTTTCTTTTACCTGCTGCTGTCTGTCGGATGCAAAATAAAGAGATCCGAGCCGCTCGGTCATTTCTCGTGCTCGAGGGTCCGAAGGATACTTGCTTATGTACGTTTTCAAAGTGCGTTCCGTCAGGGAAACGTCACCAATCAATTCAGAATTATCTGCTATTTCCAGATATATTTCCGGAGCAATTGAAGACGCCCACTGTCTATCAGCCAATAAATCCAGGAACTTGATTAGTTCAATCGGCCTTCCGAACTCGCTGTATGAGTCTGCTACAAGCCTCAGAAATCCTGGCTGCCCGACACAGCCGGAAAGGTAGTCATGCTGCTCTTCAACAAAACGCACCAAAGAAGACAGATCTTTTCTCCAGGCCGTTTTACGATACACATCTGCCACCAGAACCTCGCGCATGGTCCTGATAACCGCCATATACACCCCTTTCGGGAATTTTTTCTGAAAAGAGGTCACAAGTTGCAGCGCCTCAGAGGCATCGCCATGGATTGACTCCAGCAACACATGCTTGAACAGCGACTCTTCGCGCATATCGAGATCACCGCTCTGACGGGACGCATTCAGATAGGTATCACTCAAGGTGCGGTAATTCCACGGCGTAGTATGCAGAAACCGCAAGTCGGCCCGTCGCATCAAAGCCATGCCACTTGCCTTGTTATCTTTGAAATTTTCAGCAACATTCAAATAGATGGCCAGCGCTTCCTTTTCATGTCCCTGACGAGACAATATATCACCCAGGCGGACCAGCAGGGCCGGAGCGTATTTTTTATCGGCCAAGCGACCGACCAGGGAAGTCAACAGAACGCGGGCCTGGGCCAGGTCACCGCTTCTGGCAATGCTGTCGCCATAATAAAAGGTGATTCCCGGATTAAACCCGAGGTAGGCCGGCCAGATTTTTTCAGCTTCACGGAACGCGCTCAGCGCCTGTGGGTACCGCTGCAGTTTGTACAGGGTTTCCGCCAGGCGATACATAGCCAAGGGACGGATTGGATCCTGGCGCGAGGCAAACTGTGAAAATATTTCTTCTGCATCGGTCAACGCCCCCCGATACAGGGCGGCTTCGCCGGCCATAAAAATTTTTTGTTCATTATCGTCCAGAAAGTTTTTCAGTATTTGCCTGTCGGTAGGCGAGAAGGGAATTTCCGATTTGAGGGGCGGATCAAAATCCCTCACCAGCTTTTCCACACCGTTCCAGATTTTTTCCCGTCCGGGAATAACCGGGCCGGTAACTCTGGATTTGAATTCCTGGCCAATATCGAGGGTTATTGCACTGACATCGGAACGCGACAGGTCGCGCAATCCGACCTTCGGAGAAACCTGGAATGTCATCAGCAGGTCGTCTCCCCGCTTAAGAAAGGCCAAACCACCAATATTCTTGTCGGAATAACGTCGGTATTTTTTGAACAAAGTGCCGCCGGTATCCCGGATGACAAGACGCATCCGGTTGCCGGGAATGTCAGACAAGGTATAGTCAGGCGGCTCAGCCAATCTGACAACTATACGGGTAAAATCTTTGTGCGGCCGTACATCAACCCGGTAGAGACGATTGGAAATGGAAGCCTGCGCTTTTTCAGGATGAATAATCATCACCGATAGCAGCAGAACAACCACCGATAGCAGTTGGAGTGCAAGCCTGCAATTCCTGCCGTATGGAAACCTTGATACTTTCATCAGCCAGATTCGACCCCGTTGAGCGGTGTGACTGCGTTAAGAAATTATTGTCTGTGGGAAGCGGCGGTGGAAAACGGATAATGTAATCAGTGGCAAAGCGGCCGGTCAGTTCTGCGGCAACTTGCAGAAACGTCTTATTTTTTCAACCACATCATCACCATTGCAAGGCTTGATTATTATGTCTCTGGCCCCGTATTTCAAGGCTTTCAATACGGCGGTGCGTGTCCAGCACTCCGCACTCATAATGATCGGAGGAGGAAAATCCTGGCGGATTGCGTTGACCTTTATACAAACGGCCAATTCACGATCGTCCGCGTCCTTTGATCCAATTATAACCAGACGCACCTTACGACCGGCAAACAACTCCTTGATGTCAGCATTGAGAGTACCCTCAACCACCTGCAGATTGGTAAAAGCCACAATATCAGCCATCTGCTGTCTTTCTTCGGCATTGTCCTCCAGAATAACAATGCTGTCTATGCCAGCATCAGCTGCATCCGGACGCTCCTCGACTTCGCTTTCGGCATCTTCGTCATCCGCGTTGTCCTGCTCCTCAGCATGTTCTTCCTCAGCAATTTGCGAACCCGAATCTGGCTCCGGCGCCTCCTGCGGCGGGTCATAGAGGTTGCCCAGAGCCACTGGAATCATCACATCCAGATGCTCCATTTCCTGTCCAGGCAGTTCCAGCCTGGAACGGAACATCAGATACTCTCCATCTGGAAGCGGCTCATCTTCGCTTAGTTGGTCAACTTCCGGGATGAATTTTTTCGGCGGGAGCAACTTGAGACGAATCTTGTCGGGCAAGGAGTTTTGAAAAATGGTGTTGAATGCACCATTAATCATATTGGCAATTTCGGAAAATGCGTCGATATCATCGCTTTCGATGATAGAAAGCCGCTTCTTCTCCTGGATTCGAGCAGGAGGTATTCCGAGCAGAATACTGCTCATTACGATAGCGTCACGCAGCGAGAACACCAGGTAGAACTGACCGGTGTATGATTCGCTGGAATCAACTCCCAGAACAAAACAGCCATCATCAAGCTCCCCGAAATAGGAAGCCTTGCTGGTAGCAAGAGAGTCTGATAGCGCAATCGAAAGTTCCTGGCCAAGAAGCATGCCGCTTTCTTCACCGGCCTGCTTCAGTGCAGATTCCAGAATCCCGTATAATGTTTTATAACCATCCATTCAATTTGTCTTCCGGTCGGATTCAGCGTAACAGTTCTGCGCAATGCGCCGGACTCCAGCGGTGGCTGTAGTTAATCTTCTTTTTTCAGAGTCAGACCGACCAGCAAATTGTGTCCTTCAACAACGAACGGAATGACAACACAATCACTGTCTGACAGCGAATTTACCGTATAATCCTCGCCGGAAATAACGGTCGGGATCGAGAGTTTGACATCAAGCCCCCCTTTGGAAAGTACCTGCTTGACGCTGCCACCCAACATATTGGCTATTTCTCCAATGGCATCGTTCAAATCCTCGTTGACTTCGTCGCACTCAACGCCAAGCATGTTGGAAGTGATCTTCAACGCCAGTTCAACCGGACAGTGAATCGAAATTACTCCCGAATAGCTGCCTGCAAAACCAACCATACCCGTGATACTGCACTTGAAACGACTGACCGGCTCCTTCAGCGGAAATTCATCAACTATGTCCATCATTATCATGGTTGAAAAAACTTCCTGGGTGGCTGATATGACATAGCCCGCCAGCTGCTCCTCGGTAAAAGAGACACCGGAATTCAGGCTCATATAAGTGTACCCAGCTTTTCCTGAAGCTGATCAGGGGTGAAAGGCTTCTTAATGCTGTCGCTGGCACCGCTCGACATGGCTTCACTGATGATATCTTCGCCACCTTCTGTTGTAATCATAACGATCGGTGTGGAGTTACCGTTACCTCTGACCGCCTTCACAAATTCGAGACCATCCATGTTGGGCATGTTGATATCGGAAAGTATCAGCTGGATAGATTTACCGGAAGCAATCACTCCCAATCCCTCAATGCCGTCACCCGCCTCAAAGATCTCGTCAACCGGCAAACCGGCCTGGCGCAGCGACCTGGAGATAATTTTACGCATGGTGGACGAATCATCAACAATCAGAATATTTGCCATACTGGGTGTTCCTCCTCAAGTGGTTTGATTTCCCAAGCTGCCAAGAGCACTCGGAGCAATAGATAACGCTTTGAGAGTACAAGAAAGTAGATTATAGACATTTTTTTCATCGGCGCAATCCCCGATTGCGACAACAGTCAAATACGGGGAGAATCGCAGACAGCCGGTCACACTCCTGCGATGGAGACTGCCGCACGCAAAAACCGTTCCACCTGATCCACTGTACCCGCTTCACTGTATAATCGCAACACCGGCTCTGTACCGGACGGGCGAATCAGCAACCAGTCACCGTTTTCAAAGATAAACTTGAAGCCATCGCTAAAATTCGTGCTCGCCACCTGGCGACCATCTATTTCAATCGGCGGATGGGAGCGCAGCTTGCAGATCAGCTGTTCCTTGACATCATTTTCGATGCGGCGGTCAATGCGGCTGTAGTGGAAGTGGCCGATTTCGTCCATAGTTTCATTAAGCAGCTGCCTCAACCCCTTGCCGCTGACAGCCATCGCCTCCAGCAGCAGCAGGCCAAGCAGAATGCCGTCACGCTCCGGTATGTGCCCTTTGACTCCAAGACCGCCCGATTCCTCGCCCCCCATCAGGATATCCCGCTCCAGCATCAATTCGCAGATATGCTTGAAACCGATCGGGGTTTCGAACAACTCCAATCCGAACTTATCGGCCAGCAGATCCACCATGCGCGTTGTTGAAACGGTTTTCACAACGCCACCGGTCAGCTTTTTGTGTTCGATCAGGTGCCTCAGGATAACGGTAAAGATACAGTGGGATGAAAAGAAATCACCGTTTTCGTCAACTGCCCCAATTCGGTCGGCATCTCCATCCAGCGCCAGTCCCACCTTGTATTCTCCGCTTTTCAGAAGAGCGGACAGTTCCTGGAGATGCCGGTCAATCGGCTCCGGCGCCTGCCCGCCGAAGGATGGGTTTTCACTGCAGTGAATCTCTCGTACCGAAGGCAACAGTTGCGGGATAAAACCGCAGCCGGCGCCATACATCGGGTCAACAACCGCTGCAATTCCGGCCTTTGCTATCAGATCAAGATCAACATAGCGACCGATCTGATGGAAATATCCCTCCCTGGGATCAAAGGTCTGAATCAGCCCTTTGCCGACTGCATCGTCGTACGGAACGGCCACCACACGGCGGGCGTTTTCTATGTTGAACGCAACGATTTCTTCGAGAATTCTGGTGGTTGAAGGAAGTGCCGAACCTCCGAAACTCTCTTTAATCTTGAATCCGTTATATTCGGGAGGATTGTGGCTGGCGGTGATCATGATACCTGCACCGGCACCGGACTCCCAAACAGCCCAGGAGATCGCAGGTGTCGGTGCAAATTCCTCGGCCAGTCTCACGCTGATGCCGTTACCGGCGGCAATTTCCGCCACTCTGCGGGCAAAATCCCGCGACAGGAACCTGCGGTCATAACCGATGATCAGCCCCTTGCTTCCCAACCCTTCCCTGTTCAGGTAATCCATGGTGGCCTGCGCCACCAGCGAAAGATTATCAAAGGTAAAGTCACGGGCAATCACGCCGCGCCAACCGTCCGTACCAAATTTGATCTGCATCATTCCTCCCGTATTGGTATATTAAACCCGTTCATTCTCCATTGCATACAACCATACCAGAACCTCCGCCACCGCCCGGTACAACTCGGGTGGTATGTACTGGTCACTGTCGACTTGCATCAGAAGCTTGACCAGTTCAGGCGATTCATGGACATAAACTCCGGCTTCGCGGGCACAGGCGATGATCGCTTCAGCGACAACCCCCTTACCCCTGGCCACAACTACCGGTGCGTAATAACCCTGTTTATAGGAAAGCGCCGCCGCACGGCGCTCTTCATCATCACGGCGCGGCATGGCGGATCTTCAGGTCGGACGGTATCAAACCGGCTGCCTCCAACTGGTCTGACAGACGGACTCTTCCTGAGTCAAGATGTGCGGCCACATTGCCATCCTCGGCTTTTACATCCAGGCTGATATGTGTTCCATCAAGAACAATTTTGACGGCAATCGCTCCCAGGTGCGGCAGGTTGATATCGACACTGGATTCCCAGGTTCGCTCCCGGGCACCGGATCGATCGCGGCGGGCCTCGCGTTCTGCTACGGTCCATTCCATCGGCTGGCCGGGAAACAGGTCGCCACGAAAGAGATGCTGCCCGCTCTGCAGTGTGGAAAGCTGTTCGCCAACGACCGGCAGCGCACGCTGATCGGCAATTCCTTCGTGGGAGATGCCGCTGCCGGCTTTTTTGAAAAGAGCCTCCATGAGTTCGGTGGAACCGGTTTTTAAAGTATTCCCGGCCAGCACATCCGCAGCCTCCCCCGGCTGCTGTTGCACTTCATTCGACATGCGCGGCGACAAACGGCCTTGAGGTTCTTTCAGGAGATCATCCAGCTTGTATTCCCCACCAAACCAGCGGGCCAGATGGGATTCGTAAAACAGACCACTTTCGCTGAGCCCCTTTTGCAGCATCTGCCCGACCTGTGATGAATCGGTTGGAGGTGCGGAAAGCAGGGTTCGCACAAGACCGATTGCGGCCTGGGGTTGCAACTGCTGAGAGGCCGCTCCCAGGAAACCGCTCAGCCAGCGTCCGGTTTCGCTGACCCGCGAATCGCCCGGTTTGCCAAAGCGGGCCATCAGAAACGTGCTGTGCGGCTCCTCTGTTATAAAAAACAGATTAATCATATCGCCGCGCCGGATTCCCTTCGGCATCATAAATTCCAGCGTCTGTTGTGCCACCTGAACTGCAAAGCGCCCTCCTCCAAGTGCAGCCAGCACCTCCCCCTTCAACTGCTGCCCTGCGGAAAAGCCGGTCGGAGCGGCCTGCTGACTCAGCGTCTCAAGCAGTGCCAGGCGATTACCTTTAATCACGGCCTGGAGGAGTCTGGCCATATCGTCATTCAAAACGATGCTGTTGCCGACCGGGATCGCCGCCTGACCGGCCAAGGACATTGCCGCCGCTACGGAGGATTGTTCAGCTGCTGCCTGTGCACGCATGACGGTCTGATAGGTGATGGCCTCATCAAAAATAGCCGTAAAGGCGGGCGAATCAGGAGGAAGACTTTTCAGCACCGTATCAAGCCTTTCAAGAACATACAGCTGCTGAGGGGACACGCCTCCTTCAGCGTGTTCCAGCACACTCAGCCAACGTCCCGCTTCGCTCAAGGAGCCGGGTGAAACATCGGGCAGGGTGCGGGGAAATGCAAAAGTCGGTTTGGGCTCCGATGAAATGTAGGTCAGCCGGAGCAGTTCGCCCGCCACGACGTTGCGGGGCAGGACCAGTTCCAGGGCAGAGCCTGCGACCTGGACAAATGTACGCCCTCCCGGCAGTGTGCCGACAACCACTGCGTCAACCTCTTCGCCCGGCATGAGCGGCAGCGGCGGCTGCGGCAAATTGGCCGCCTCCAGCAGTGTAAACCGTGATTCTCTGGCTATGTTTCTGAGTATCTGGGCCGCGTTGGATTCAAAAGCCGCCAGCCTGGCCCGATCGGGAGTCGGCTGACGCAGGCCCTGCTGAAGCTGGGTCTGCTTGTCTCCCGGTTCCCTCATTGAGTCGCCGGGAGCTTGGGGAGTTGCCTTGACCCCCTCCCGCAAACTGCCGTACGTCAATGCCTCATCCAACAGATTGGCCAGCACACCGGCTTCACCGGACGAACGACGCAGCATATCGCCGATGCTCTGCAGAGAAGAGCGCAACTTGGGATCGAGGATTTGTTCGTTGGAGACCAGCAGACTCAGGAGGCGTGACGCATCGGAAAGGGTTACCGGAGGTGTAATACCGGCCTGACGGGCAATAGCAAAGGTCGAGCGGGGGTCTTCGGAGACAAAAGTCATCTCCAGGGTTTGCCCGACCCGGACAGACATCGGCAAATCGAGGTTGAAACGCTCGTTCCCGATCCGCACCTGGGTACGATTGTTCAGTTGGGTTTCCACGACTTCCGCGCTGACCCGCTGGCCGGGTGTCAGGAAAATCCGTCCGGCGCCCTCTTGATCGGCAGTTACAAACGAAACGCCCGAAGAGCGGGACAGCAGGTCGAAAACCTGTTGCTGGATGTCGGCAGCTATGGCCATTTAAAGCTCGTCAATTGGATTCCAACATGGTGGTGATGAAGCCCCCCCGCTAACCCCAGATCATATAGCCCGGTTCGTAAATATTCCCGAGGATTTTGTGCTGTGGCAATATTCGCAGCATGAAGCCATGCCTGCCACAGAAACGGCATTCCAGAACGCCGCCGAACTCATAACGACCATTACCCAGATAGTTTTTCATCTGAAGTGTAACCGTTTCGCCCCCCTGGATGTTACCGGTGGAGTTCAACACTCCGAAATATCCTTCAACAGAGACTTCATCCACCGGCAGTTCACCGAGTGAAACACGGGCGGAAATCGGAACTTCGCTGCCGACCGCCACCGAGTCGGAGGCCTCGGCTCCGGCCTGTTCAATACGCACATACGGCCAAAGTTTGAAAACCCGTTCCTTCCAGCGGGCCAGATCCATGGCCAGCTCCATATCATTATCCACAAGTCGCTTCCATTGGGTATAAGAGGGTATGTAGGAACGTACGGAATATTCCTGAACCATCCGGTCGGTGGAAAAAACCGGACAAAGGCTCTGCATTGAAGCTTTCATGGTGGCAACCCAGGAGCGTGGGACGCCATCGTTGCCACGGTCATAAAAATGCGGCACAACTTCTTTTTCCAGCAGATCGTAGAGCGCCCGCACTTCAACCTGGTTTTGATACTCGATATCTTCGTAAACCTCACCTTTGCCGATCGCCCAACCATTATTGCCATGGTATCCTTCGCACCACCAGCCATCCAGAATACTCATGTTGAGTCCGCCGTTAAAGGCAACCTTCATGCCGCTGGTTCCGCTGGCCTCCATCGGCCGGAGCGGCGTGTTGAGCCAGACATCAACACCCTGCACCAGATGGCGGGCCACTTCGATATCATAATCCTCGATAAACACAATCCGGTATCTGAAACGCTCCTGATGAGAAGCCTGGACGATCTGCCGGATCAGCTCTTTACCTTCCTGATCCTGTGGATGCGCTTTCCCGGCAAAGATGAACTGCACCGGCATCTCGGGGTTGTTAAGAATGCGGGCCAGACGATCCAGATCGCGAAGAAGAAGCGTACCGCGCTTGTAGGTCGCGAAGCGGCGGGCAAAGCCGATCGTAAGCACCTCCGGATCCAGCACCTCTTCTGCCGTAGCGATCTCTTTAGTGGTGGCACCGACTTTGACCAGTTGTTCCTTGAGCCGCTTGCGGGCAAAATCCACCAGTTTTTCGCGACAATTCTGCTGGGTACGCCACAGCTCCGCATCAGGAATCTTCGAAATGCGGCGCCAGACGTTGTGATCGGTCGGATCGTCAAGCCAGCGCTTCCCCAGATAACGAATCAGCAGGCTGGCCATATGATTGGACATCCAGGTGCGCGTATGGACGCCATTTGTGATCGAAGTCAGCGGCAATTGTTCTTCAGGAAGCTCTGGCCAGATATTTTTCCACATCTTGCGAGATACTTCACCATGCAGCTGGCTAACTCCGTTGGCATGACCGGCGAGATTTAACGCCAGAACGGCCATGCAAAAATGCTCCAGCGGGTTTTTAGGGCTCTGGCGTCCCAAACCGATGAATTCGTCATGGCTGATTCCAAGTGATTTGACATATCTTGTAAAAAACTTGTCCAGCAGTTCCGGCGGGAAGTGGTCAATACCGGCTTCTACCGGAGTATGGGTGGTAAAAACATTTCCGGCGGTTACAATTTCGCGCGCCTCGCTGAAGGTTATGTTGCAGCTCTCCATCAACAGTCGAATTCGCTCCAAGGCCATGAAGGCGGCATGTCCCTCGTTCATGTGACAAACATTGGGGATGATTCCGATAATTTTCAACGCACGGATGCCGCCGATCCCCAGCAGGATTTCCTGGATCATGCGCATCTCTTTGTCACCAAAATAGAGCTGCGAGGTAATCAGACGGTCGTCAGGCCGGTTCTCCTCCAGATTGGTGTCCAGAAGGTAAAGCGGCACTCTTCCAACCTGAACTCTCCAGATATGGACCTGGAATTTTCGGGGACCGAATTCCATTTCAAATGATAATGGCATGCCATTTTCGTCGCGTTCCAGTATCAACGGCAGATTATAAAAATCATTCTCGGGGTAAAATTCCTGCTGCCACCCCTCGTTGTTCAAATATTGGCGGAAATAGCCCTGCCGGTACAGCAAACCGACTCCCACCAGCGGCAGCCCCAGGTCCGAGGCTGATTTCAGATGGTCTCCAGCCAGTATGCCCAAACCTCCGGAATAAATCGGCAGAGACTCGTGCAGGCCAAATTCCATCGAGAAATAGGCCACCTTCATCTTTGAATTTCCGTTGGCATTTTTCTGGAACCAGGTTTTTTCTTCAAGGTATTCGGAGAGTTTTTCGTCAACCATCTTGAGATGCGCCATAAAACCCTCGTCGGATTTGAGCGCTTCCAAAGTTGTTTGCTGAAGTATTCCCAGCATTTCGACCGGATTATGGCGGGTGGATTTCCACAGATCTTCCCCCATGCGGCGGAACAGATCGATTGCGTCTGGCTCCCAACACCACCAGAAATTGTAGGCGATGCGTTCAAGAGCCGCCAACTCGTCCGATAGCGAGGGAACCACGGTGAATTTATGCAGCATCTTTTTGAAATCCATACAGTTATCCTTTCTATCGGAGCCTGATGGTAACTTTTAACATATATGGCATTTTGTTAGCGAGAGTTTTTGTAACCGTGCCGACGGAGATGGACTTCCTGCAAGCCAGCCGCCCCAAAAACAGCTAAATTACTTGACAAATAAAGAATAGCGATGCTATCTGGGAAGTTCACTTTTTTAAAACAATCTCGGAGGAAACATCATGGAACGTACTTTCGCCATCATCAAACCGGATGCAGTTGAGCGCAAACTTGCCGGTAAAATTCTGGACCGGATCGAAGCCAACGGCTTTAACATCGTTGGAATGAAGAAAATCAAACTGTCAAAATGCCAGGCCGAAGGTTTCTACTATGTTCACAAAGAACGCCCTTTCTTCAACGACCTTTGCGCATTCATGTCCCGCAGCCCGGTGATCGTGCTTTGCCTTGAAAAAGAAAACGCCATTGCTGACTGGCGTACCCTGATGGGCGCTACCAACCCGGCCAACGCCGAGCCAGGAACCATCCGCAAGGACTTCGCAGTTAACATTGAGGAAAACTCCTCGCACGGTTCCGATGCTCCTGAAACCGCAGCTTTCGAGATTCCTTACTTCTTCAGTGCCCTGGAACTGGTATAAGCCATTTATCAGTTTTCAAATACCGCCTCACAAAAAAACCCTTCTTTGGAAGGGTTTTTTTATTTGCGGCAGTTTTATGAATGATCCCGTTTGTTATTTGGAATTGAACCGCTATAATTCAGATCTGGCAGTATCAGGACAATTCAGGAAAGGGCGATGGGACAGCAAATGTATCTGATTCAAATTCTTTTGCCACTCTACGGCAACGACGGGGTGGCTTTTCCGCAGCAGGAGTACGCCAGTGTGCGGGAAGAACTTACGGAGCGCTTCGGCGGCATCACCACCTATCTCCGCTCGCCGGCCGAAGGCTCGTGGCGGGAGAGTCCGCTACTGACGGTCCATGATGAGATCGTGATCTATGAAGTTATGACAGAAAATCTCGATCAGGGGTGGTGGCGGGAATATCGGGAAGGACTGGCCCGGCGCTACCGCCAGGATTCGTTGATTGTGCGTGCGAGCCAGATACAGTTGCTTTAATTCCGCCGCCAATCGGCCGCAGTTTCAGCCGAAGTGCGCTTCCAGAGCGGCTGTCAGAGCATTCAGCGTGTATTCAGCAGGCTCAATATCCACCTTCAAACCCAGATCACGACAAGTTTTTGAAGTTATCGGCCCAATCGAAGCGACCGCAACCCCTTTCAGCATATCCACCAACAACTCTTCTCCCAACATGGCAGCCAGATTCTTGACGGTGGATGATGAGGTGAAGGTAATGCAGTCCACAGACCGTTTTTCCAACGCAAAGAGCGCCTCGGCCGACAGTCTGTCCGGCAATATGTTGCGATATGCCACCGGACCGTCAACGTGGGCGCCCATGCGCCTCAACTCGCAGGGAATTATTTCACGGGCCTTGTCAACCCTTGGAAACAGAATTCTGGCCCCCTGCAAGTCCAAACGGGCAAATTCGGCAACGACCCCTTCGGCCTTATAATCGGACGGGATCAGATCAGCACGGACTCCGAACGCCTTGAATGCTTCAGCAGTTTTCGGGCCGACAGCACAGACCTTGCAGCCTGCCAGAGCCCTGGCATCCAGCCCCAAAGCTTCAAGGCGCTGAAAAAAGAAGCGTACTGCATTTCCCGAAGTCAGTATAAGCCAATCGTAACCTGACAGTTCCTTGATGGAAACATCCAGTAACTGCCAGCTTTCCGGCTCCACCAATCGGATGGTCGGACATTCCAGAACCGTTGCCCCCCGAGCCGCCAGTTTTGCTGAAAACTCACCGGCCTGCTCCGCGGCGCGGGTAACGATAATTTTTCTGCCGCAGAGCGGACGACTGTCGTACCAGCGCAGCTTTTCACGCAGTGTGACGACTTCTCCAACGATAGTTACCGCGGGAGGTTTGAAGCCGGCTTCCTCAGCCAGATCTGCTATATCGGCAATCGTCCCGGTCAGCACCTGCTGACAGGCGGTTGTTGCCCAGCGCACAAGCGCCACAGGAGTGCTGGCAGACCGGCCATGCTGGATCATACGCAGCATATTGCGTCTCAAGGTCGTAATCCCCATGTAAAAAACGACTGTTCCGCCACCCAGTGAGAGGCGATCCCAGTCAATGGCAGACTCGTCCTTGTCCTTCCCTTCCTGGCCGGTCACAAAGGCGACCGAGGTTGTAAAGTCCCTGTGAGTCAGGGGAATACCGGCGTAGGCGGCCGCACCGATCGCTGCCGTAACACCGGGCACAACTTCAAAAGGTATCCCGGCTTCGCTCAGAGCTTCGCACTCCTCGCCGCCACGACCGAAAACAAAGGGGTCACCCCCCTTCAGTCGCACGACGACCTTCCCCTGCCGGGCTTTTTCAACCAGCAGAGAGTTGATCTCTTTCTGGTCCTGGTTGTGGCGCCCGCCGATCTTGCCGGCGTAGATGCGCTCTGCTTCAGCGCTGGCATGATTCAGCAGTTGCTCATTGGCCAGATAGTCGTAAACCACCACGTCAGCGCGCTGAAGACATTCAACACCGCGAAGTGTGATCAAAGACGGGTCGCCGGGTCCGGCGCCGACCAGGTAAACAATAGCGCTACTCACCGATCGACCTTTGGTAAACTTCTTCCAGAATGGCCTTGCCACCGTCGGACAGCAACTGGTCAGCCAGGCGGATGCCGAGTTGTTCGCATTCTGACACCGGACCGGAAATTTCACCTCGCACCGAGCGGCTGCCGTCAACGGCGGCAATAAAACCGACCAGCCGCAACTGGCCATTGTCAACGGTTCCGTGGGCAGCAATCGGCACCTGACAACCCCCTTCGCAACGTTTCAGCAGAGCCCGTTCTGCTCGCACAGCATAACTGGTATCAGCGTGATTGAAAAAAGCGATTGTTTCGGTGATAACCGGATCGGCCAGGCGGCATTCGATCCCCAGTGCTCCCTGGCCAATCGCCGGGACGGAAAGATCCACATCCAGATATTCGGACACTTTTTCGGTGAAACCGAGACGTTTCAAGCCGGCGGCGGCCAGTATGACCGCATCAAGCTTGTCATCTTCGAGTTTACGGATGCGGGTTTCCACGTTGCCGCGGATAATGCACATCTCCAGGTCCGGGCGCACTTTCAGCAACTGGGCCTGACGGCGCAGGGCACTGGTGCCGATGCGGGCCCCCTGCGGCAGATCGGCAAATTTCACATTGCGCGAGATAACAGCGTCGCGCGGGTCTTCACGCTCGGTAATGCAATAGAGCCCCAATCCCTCGGGAAACTCGGTCGGGACGTCCTTCATGCTGTGAACAGCAATGTCGATTTCACCCCGCAGCATGGCTTCCTCGATTTCTTTTACAAACAGACCTTTGCCACCCACCTGTGCCAGCGGCACATCCAGAATTTTGTCGCCAATGGTCTTGATCTTGGTCAGCGTGACCTCCATCCCCGGATATCTTTTCTCCAGTTCGGATTTGACCCAGTTGGCCTGCCATAGTGCCAGTTGGCTGGCGCGGGTACCGATTCTAAGTTGTTTGGGGGCCATAATTATCTCCGTTTCTTTTATTTTTAATTCTGCTATCAATTTTCAGACAATTACCGGCAATCGCTCTGTCAGCCGGATTTCTACCGGCGTAACCGATGCCCGGTAAGCCAGCGCTTCCACACCGTTCTCCAATGCCATTCTCAGAAGCCGCCCGTACTCCGGGTCAATGGCATCAGCCGGGGAAACCGAGTCGCCATCGCCACGCTGGACAGTGAAGAAGATCACCCCGCGAGCTCCTTCGCGCACGACCCTCATCAGCTCCATCAGATGCTTCTGACCTCGCGTTGTAACGGCATCCGGAAACAGGGCCCGCTTGTTCTCAACCAGTGTGACGTTCTTCACCTCAACAAAGCAGCGCCCGGTTTGTCCCTCCAGCAGCAGATCGATGCGGCTGTGCTCGCCATAGGGCACTTCGGAACGGATGGTATCATAGCATTGCAGTTCTGAAACCGTGCCATCCTCAATAGCCTCCCGCACCAGGTGGTTTGGCAGCCCGGTGTTGATGCCGACCCAGAAACCGTCCGCCTGCACCAGTTCCCATCCGAGAGGATATTTTCTTTTCAAATTGGGGCTTTTGGAAAGAAAGACCCGGCTGCCCGGCACCGCACAACCTTTCATGCTCCCTGAGTTAGGACAGTGAACGGTAACGACATTGCCGTCTTCTAGCAGAACATCAGCCAGGAAACGCTTGTAGCGTCTGACCAGGGTGCCTGCAATCAGCGGGGGCAAACGCACTATTCTTCCAGCTCCAGCTCCTGATCATCGTGCTGAATCGATTCCAGCTCAAAAAGCTGCCTCATCGCATCGACATAAAGGTCAACCCGCCCGCCCTGACCAGCTTTTTTCAATACAGAAGTCGGAACATGGAGCAACTTGTTCATCATGGCCATCGTCAGCGCTTCCAACCTTTTTTCGGCGTCTGGCGGCAGATCTTTCCAGTTTGAAACGGTCTTCTCCAGTTCGGAGCGTCGGATTTCATCAAAACGGCTCCGCAATGCGACAATGGTGGGAGTCACTTCCAGCGTCGAGAGCCATTTGTGAAACTGGCCGATTTCCTGGTCGATAATCTCTTCGGCCTTTTCAGCCTCCAGGCTGCGCTGGGCCAGGTTGGCCTGAACGATTTCCTGCAGGTGATCGACTGTGAAGAGGTAAGCATTTTCCACATCATCCACTTTAGGATCAATGTCGCGCGGCACGGCGATATCTATAAAGAAAACCGGCTTGAAACGCCGCTTTTTGATCACCTCTTCGGCATCTTTCGGGCCGATTATGCAGTGCGGGGCACCGGTGGATGAAAGCACGATATCGGCCCGGTGCAGGTGTTCAAACAGCTCTTCGAAACGGACCGCTTCGCCGCCGAACTCTTCCGCCAATCTTTCGGCCCGCTCGAAAGTGCGGTTGGTTACCATGATCCCCTTGGCACCGCTGTTAAGGAAATGCTTGGCGGCAAGTTCGCACATTTCACCGGCGCCGATCAGCATTACGGTTTTGTCGGACAGATTGCCCAGAATCTTTTTTGCCAGTTCAACGGCGGCAAAAGCTACTGAAACCGCCGAAGAGGCGATTTTGGTCTCTGTGCGCACCCGTTTGGCAACTGAAAAAGCCTTGTGAAGGAAACGGTTTAGAATGATGCCGGAAGATTTGTATTCGGCGGCATATCCGTAAGAGGTCTTGATCTGTCCCAATATCTGGGGCTCGCCGACAATCATCGAATCAAGACTGGAGGCAACCCTGAAAACATGGCGGATAGCAGCCTCGGAATGATAGTTGTAGAGATGCTGTTCGAGTGATTCAAGCGGAATGTGGTGATAATCGGCCATAAAGCGCTTGATGCGGGCAATGCCGCCAGCAATGTCGCGGGTGGTGGCATATATTTCCACCCGGTTGCAGGTTGAAACGATGACACCCTCAATTATTCCGTCCAGACCGACCAGTTCCCTGAGCGGTTTCTCGATCTGACTGGGAGAAAAAGCGATTCGTTCCCGTATTTCAACATTTGCGGTCTTATGCGATAGACCAACAACAATGATATTCATTCAGACTTTGTCCTTGAGAGGCTATTTGTAGGCATGCAGGCCTGGAAGCCAGAGATTGACGCCAATAAAGGTGAAGATCATGATCAGGAAACCGGCAATCGTCAGCAGTGAAGCACGTTTGCCGCGCCATCCGGTTGTGAGCCTGCTGTGAAGAAGCGCGGCAAAAATAAACCAGGTAATCAGTGACCAGGTTTCCTTGGGATCCCAGCTCCAGTAAGTGCCCCATGCCTTTTCGGCCCAGATGGCGCCCGTAATTATCGCAATCGTCAACAACGGAAATCCGATCGTCAGGCAGCGGTAATTGATATCATCCAGAGTATTCAGCGAAGGGAGTTTCTGGAAGAGTGCCCCCAACCGCTTCTTCTTCAGGAAATATTGCTGGATCAGGTAGATCACTGCTGCACCGAATGCGATTGTAAACATGGCGTAACTGATAAAAGCCATGATCGTATGTATCCAGAGCCAGTTGCTTTTCAGGGCCGGGTTAAGTTCTCGAATGGCTGAGGGAAAAGCGCTGGAAGAAACTACCAGCAGAAGGGCGATCGGGATGATAAATGCCCCGAGAATCGTGACCTTGTATTTGCGTTCAAAAAGGATGAAGGCACCCACGATGGCAAGGGCAAAAAAAGACAGTGATTCGTGCATGTTGGTGATCGGCAGATGCCCGGAAGAGCTGAAACGGTGAATTGTGGAGAGCAGATGCGTCACAAAACCGGCCATAACCAACCTGTTGGCCCAGATTTCAACGGCGGTGGTGGTGCGCACAAGATACGCCAGGTAAGCCACGGTGGCGCAACCATACAGTGCAAATGTCAGGTAGAAGAATATTTGGATCATACGGTATCCTTGCGGTCAGTGAGCTCGACAATTAATCGCCTGGCAAGCGAGCGTAAAACCTGCGTATTGTATGTGTTGCCGTTCCCATCCGTCAACAGCTTTTCTCTCTCCGCCGCCAGTTGCTGGAGCGCAGCACCATATTCCTCGCCGATAACATCCGCAATAATGTCCCGTATTTCGGATGCCAGCGTCGGGCAGCGCCCGCCGGTTGAAACGGCTATTTCCAGATTTCCCCGGCGCAGAATCGCCGGAAAAGTGCAATTCCCGCTTGTTGGATTATCTGCTACAGCGACAAGAATCCTGCGCTCAATGGCATCTGCGGCAACTTCCTGATTAACAGCCGCATCGTTGGTGGCAGCTATCACCAGAAAAGCATTTTCAAGATCCGCGGAAAGATAGCGACCGATACGCACGGAAAGTTCCCCGGCATCCGACAGCGCTCTTATCTCCCGGCAGACTTCCGGGGCCGTCAACCGGATGACTGCCCCGGAAGAAAGCAGGGAGCGAACCTTGCGAAGCGCCACACTTCCTCCGCCTGCTACTACGGCGATTTTGCCTTGCAAATTAATGTTTAATGGCAGTGTCGGCATCTCAACCCCCCGATGACAGTACACCATACTCTCTTGCGAACACCTTTTCAATGCAATGACGCTTCCGGAGTTTGGACTTGATTTTTTCAGCTTCTGGTATATCATTCAGAAACAGATATAATTGACAAAAGGAGACAAACTGATGGCTAGTGAAAAAGTAATGGCATTCACCGACGCAAATTTCGATCGCGAGGTGCTCCAGTCCGAAATACCTGTTCTGGTTGATTTCTGGGCCACCTGGTGTGCTCCCTGCAAGGCGATCGCCCCTCTGGTGGACTCAATAGCAGATGAATATGCCGGAAAAGTAAAGGTCGGCAAAGTCAACGTGGATGAGAATCAGGCGACACCGGCCAAATACGGCGTCCGCGGCATTCCGACCATCATCCTTTTCAAAGGTGGCGTACAGGTCGACCAGGTTGTCGGCGCTGTCCCAAAGTCCCAGATAGACGCTTTGATCGCCAAAGCACTCTAGGTTCGATGAACCAGACAAAACCTCTTATTTCTGTTCTCCTGGCGTGTCTGGTGGCTGTAGCTCTGGCTTTGCCATCCAAGCTCGAAGCAGCCCCCAGACTCGGCCAACCAGCCCCCAACTTCAAAGTTGTCACGACCTCAGGTCAAGCGGTATCCCTCGAAAATTACCGCGGATACGTATTGATAGTGGATTTTTTTGCCACATGGTGCCAGCCTTGTCGGCAGTCAATTCCCCACTTGGTGGAGATGAACCGTAAATACGGCAAACAGGGACTTCAGATTCTTGGATTGAGTGCTGACGAAAATGGAGAGCGGGCTGTAAAATCTTTTGCTGCTGAATATCGTATCAACTATCCCCTGGCACTGGCCGGGGATGAAGCTACCGGCGACTTCGGCATTCGCTCCGTTCCTGTTATGTTTGTTATAGACAAAAAGGGCGCGATCGCGGAGGTCTACCGCGGTTTTTCATCGGAGATGGGCAATAGAATGGAACAGCTGGTCAAACGTCTGCTGGCAGAGAAGTAAGTTCCCACCGTTAGACATTTATTTCAGGGTAGAAAACCTTTATCAGGCTTAAACCGCAGGCTGGCGCCGTGACGCCGGCCTTTTGGCGATCGCCCTCCCGCAACAGCCGCTCAATCAGTTCCGGTGTGAAACGCCCCCTGCCGATATCAACCAGCGTTCCGGACATAACCCGCACCATGTACTTCAGAAAGCCCCCCCCAACCACATCGATGGTAATAAAACTGCCCGCCCGGGTTATCTCGACCGAATCAATCCGGCGTACGGTTGTTTTCGCCACGCAGTTCGATGCCCGGAAAGCGGCAAAATCATGCGTACCGACAAAAAAACGGGCGGCATTGACCATTGCCGGCAGATCCAGAGGCTCTTTAACTTGCCAGCTATGCAACCTGTCCAATGGGGAACGAACGGTGGAGTTGAGTATGGTGTAACGGTAATGTTTGGCAAGCGCCTCGCTGATCGGCTTGAAACCGTCCGGGACCCGTTGCGCGTCCTGCACCGCAACATCATCGGGAAGATAGCGATTGGTCCCTTCGACAAAAGCCCGTAACGGAAGTTCGCGACCGGTTTCAAATGCTGCCGGCATAGCCCGGGCATGTACGCCTGCATCGGTCCGGCCGGATGAGCAGAGCCGCACGCGCTCACCAAGAAGACGCTCCAGCGCTTCCTCCACGACCTGCTGGACGGCCAGCCCGTTTGGTTGCGTCTGCCAGCCGGAGTAGTTCGTACCGTCGTAGGCGATTGTCAGCAGGATCGTCGGCACGCTTATTCGTCAGCCCGGTTCGTTGTGCGTTTAATGAGTTGTTCCAGGTTGTCGCTGTCAAAGCTGTATGTCTTGCGACAAAATTCGCAGGTGACTGAAGCCCCGTTATCTTCAACCTGCATGGCCGCCAAATCCTTCACCCCGATCGTAATCAAAGCCCGTTCAACCTTTTCCTGCGAACAGCCGCACCGGAAGAAAATATCGTGTGATTCAAGAATCGTGTAGGGAATGTCGCCGAAAAGCTCCTTCAAAACCCCTTCCGGACCCGCCTGCGTCAGGATTGAGGAGAGCGCCGGCAGTTTGGATATTCGCTCCATGACCTTATCCAGCTCGGCTTGATCAGCTTTCGGAAGAGTCTGAACCAGAAAACCACCGCAGACCAGAATTTGCCCGTCACTGTCCAGCGTGGCTCCCAAACCGACTGCAGAAGGGGTCTGTTCAGATTCGGTCAGGTAGTAAGCCAGGTCATCACCGATTTCGCTGCTGACCAGTTGCACAAGGCCTTGATACGGCTGCCCACCAAAACCTAGATCTTTTGACACGGTCAGAAAACCGGCCTTGCCGATCAATTCAGCCACATTCCATTTACCGTTCAGCGGTTCAACTTCCGCCGCCGGATTTCCTGCGCAACCGCATACCGCACCGTCACTGTCAGCTTCAACCAGCAGCTTGCGAAGCGGTCCGTTCCCCTCAAATTTCATGGCAATCCGTTGCCCGGTTTTGAGTAGCGCCCCCATCAACGCCCCGCCTGCAAGTCCGCGCCCCATGGCGATACTGGCCGTTGCAGAAGTTTGTTGAAGCAAACATATTTCACGCGCCAAATCACTGGTATTGCAAGCCAGAATTCGAATTCCGCCCGACAGGCATAACGCCCGAACAATCTGATCAGCCATATCCTGTACACTCCTAAAGTTCTTCCGTAAATCAACAACCCGTTTGTATATACCATCTCAGAACACAAAAAAAGCCGCATCTTTCGATGCGGCTTTTTTTGTTTATTCAGCTAAGGAAGAATTACTTTGCTGCAGGAGCAGCTTCTTCTTTCTTCATTTCAGCTTTCTTTGCTTTTTTAGCTTTTTTAGCTGGCTTTGCTTCTGCAGCAGGAGCGGCAGCAGCGTCAGCAGCAGGAGCAGCTACTTCTTCTTTCTTTGCTTCAACTTTTTTTGCTTTTTTTGCTTTTTTTGCTTTTTTAGCAGGCTTTGCTTCTGGCTTTGCTTCAGCAGCAGGAGCAGCTACAGCAGCAGGAGCAGCAGCAGGAGCGGCAGGAGCAGGATTTGCAAAAGCAACTGCGGCGAAAGAAACTGCTACGAGGGCGGCTACGATTGTGGACATAACTTTTTTCATTTGTACTACCTCCAAGAGATTTGATTGTCCGTGCTAATGCAGAGCGCATGCCAAAATAATAAAATTTCGTAACACCCAGCTATCACAGGCTTACTACGCGACAGCCAATCGCTAACGGATCTACGCCGCACCTCAAACAAAACATGAGCTACCCCATATGCGGTACTATTACACACATTTGAGCTGTACTATATTCATCTTGACGGGACGGAGACGAAAGCGATATGAGTTGGACAATCCAATCCTCCCCCATTTGGTAAACGGGGCGTTGGCTTACCTAGGAGCATTCAATGAATAAAGCGAACGTAATACTTTCTGCAATGATCATTGCCGGGCTCGTCACCGCCTGCGGCAAAACCACCTCAACTAAAGACCAGACTTCCAAACCTCCGACCGCCGTCGAATGTTATACTGCTAAGCCGGCTGAGCTGACCGAAAGTATCGAGGTGACCGGAAGCCTGGAACCCAAATTTTCAGTCGATGTAAAAACACAGATTCCAGGATTGATTAAGCAGGTCTTTGTGAATGAGTGGGTGCGGGTAAAAAAAGGACAGCCTCTGGCCAGCATCGATGTGGCCGAAACCGAGGCCCAGGTAAAACGGGCTGAAGCGGGAGTAGCCTCTGCCAGGGCCGGACTGGCCCAGGCGCAGGTGGCCGCCAACCGGGCCGAGCGGGAATTGGAGCGAATCTATAAACTCAAGGAATCCGGACTGGCCACCCAACAGGCTCTGGATGATGCCAAAACGGAAAAAGAAGCGGCGCAGGCAAGGGTTGAAGCTGCCAGGGCTCAAATCCGGGTTTCGGAAGAAGAAGTGCGGCAGGGTGCCGCCCGGCAGGCCAAGGGATTCATAGCGGCGCCGATCGATGGCGTTGTGGCGATGCGAAATGTTAATGTGGGTGATCTGGCCAGTGACGCAGCCGCTGGCAAGCCGATTTTCCGGATCGTGGATAATCGAATACTCAATCTGACGGTCAGCGTATCGTCAACAGATTCAGGCCGCATCAAGGTCGGGCAGCCGCTTGAATTCAGCGTTGACTCCCAGCCCGCCGCCAGATTCACCGGCAAAGTCATGTTTATCAACCCGGAACTGACCACGGCAGACCGTTCGCTGAAGGTAATTGCAGAAGTGCGCAATATCCCAGAAGTCCTGAAGGGGGGACTGTTTGCCAAAGGGCGCATCATCACCGGCAAACGCAGCGAGGTGCTTCAGGTTCCGCGCAGCGCCATTATGGCCCTCGACCTGGCGGCAAAAAAAGGTACTCTGTTCGTGACAGAAAACGATATCGCCCATCGACGGGAAATTACGACAGGCGCAGTAAATGGAGAGCTGATTGAGCTTATGTCCGGACTCAAAGCGGGTGAGCGCTACGTTGTCCGCGGCGGCTTCAATCTCAAAGATGGTGACAAGGTCACTGTTACCTCAAAAAAATAGAGCCGGGGTTAAGCGCATGGACAACTCGACAGATAACTTACAGACAACGTCCCGCTGCCTTTGGGCCGGCAAAGACCCGGATTACATCGCCTACCACGACCGGGAATGGGGCGTGCCGGTTCACGACGACCGCTTGCTGTTCGAGTTCCTGATCCTGGAAGGTGCTCAGGCCGGTCTCTCCTGGATCACGATTCTCAAACGCCGTAGCGGTTACCGGCTCGCTTTTGAAGGTTTCGACCCGGCTGTAGTGGCTGGTTTTGACGAGCGGAAGCAAGCCGAGTTGCTCTGCGATACCGGCATCATCCGCAACCGGCTGAAAATTGCCGCCGCCGTGACCAATGCCCGCGCCTTTCTGGAGGTGCAGGCAGAATTCGGCAGCTTCGACAATTATTTGTGGAGTTTTGTAGGTGGAAAACCCTTGCAGAACGCATGGCGGACTCACGCCGACATGCCCGCCAGCACCCCCTTATCGGACACTCTCAGCAAAGAGCTGAAAAAACGCGGTTTCAAGTTTGTCGGGTCAACCATTTGCTATGCTTTCATGCAGGCGGTCGGGATGGTTAACGACCACACCACCACATGTTTTCGCTGGAAAGAGCTGGCAACAAACTGACTGAAAAATGAGGAAAATATATGTCTGACAACCTGATGGGCAACTTCCGGCGCGATATCTCGTTCCAACTCTGCGATGGGGAAAATGGCCGAATCCTGCTGACCGGCAGCATGCGCGATGTTTATCACGACATCCTGATGGAAGTGGTCGTCAATGGCGCATCGCTGGTGATCGAATCGGCACAGGTCGAATTCCGGAAATGCCCGGAAAATGAGTGTCACCAAGCCGCACAGCGCCTGGAGCGCCTGGCAGGGGTAACCATCGGCAGGGGCTTGAACAAGAAAATTCTTGATGCGCTGGGTGGCGGGGAAGGATGCGGCAACCTGCGGCTTCTGCTGACCGGACTGCTGCCACTGGCCATGAATGTCAAAGCTGCCGAAGGGTTCGACAACGTGGAAGATATGATGGGCAATATCAGGAAGAAACTGCGCGGCAGCTGCGCCGGATATCCTGAAGCCGCAGACAGCCGGGTAACAGAAATCAACAAGGAAACCTCAACAGCATGATCCTCTCTGATCTTTCCATCAAGCGCCCGATCTTTGCCACGGTGATGATGCTGGCCCTGGTCACACTGGGCATCTTTTCCTATAAACGCCTGGCGGTCGAGATGTTCCCCAATGTGGAATTTCCGCTGGTCTCGATCGTGACCACTTTTTCCGGCGCTTCTCCGGAAACTGTCGAGCGCGAGGTTTCGAAACGAATTGAGGAAGCGGTCAACCAGATCGCCGGGGTCAAACATGTGATCTCCACTTCCCGGGAAGGTGTCTCGACCGTCATGGTCCAGTTCCAGCTGGAACAGAAGGTCAACGACTCGGCGCAGGAAGTGCGGGCCAAGATCGGTTCGATCCGCGGCAATCTGCCGGAGGGGATTGACGAGCCGATCATCCAGAAACTGGACTTCAACGCCGCACCGGTGGCCGCTCTGGCGGTGCAGTCCGACACCCTTTCCCCGCGTGACCTTACCATTCTGGTGGAAAAGAAGATCAAAAAACGCTTCGAAAGCGTGGCTGGCGTCGGCAAGGTCGATATGGTTGGCGGGCGCAAGCGCGAAATCAGCGTGGAACTGGATCCGGTGCGACTGGATTCCCTCGGATTGGGAGTCAATGACGTGGTGGCCGGGATCAAGTCCGAGAACACCAATACACCGCTGGGGCGGCTGACCAAGGGCACCGCCGAATACCCGATGCGCATCGACGGCAAACCGGAGCGGGCCGAAGGGTACCGCAGCATGGCGATTGTCCAGCGCGGCGGCCGGGCAATACCACTGGAAGAGCTGGCCAGGGTTTCCGACGGCACCGAGGAAAAACGCAAACTGGCGCTGGTCAACGGGCAGTCGGCCATCGGCCTGGATGTGTATAAACAATCGGGCGGCAACGAAGTCGAACTGGTCGATAATGTCAAAAAAACCATGCTCAAGGTTCAGAAAGAACTGCCGGCAGGTGTGACCCTGACCATGGTGCGCGACGGCACGATCATGACCCGCGATTCACTGACCGACGTCAAGGACACGCTGATTATCGGCGGCATCCTGACGGTGTTGATCATCTTCTGCTTCATCAACTCCTGGCGATCCACAGTGATCACCGGCGTAACATTGCCGATCTCGGTCATCTCAGCCTACATCATCATGTACGCCCTCGGCATGACCCTGAACGTCATGACCCTGATGGCGCTTTCCCTGGCGATCGGCATGCTGATCGACGACGCGATTGTTGTACGCGAAAACATAGTGCGGCATCTCGAGATGGGGAAGGATCATATGGAGGCGGCCCGTTTCGGAACTTCGGAGATCGGACTGGCGGTTTTCGCCACCTCCATGTCAATCATCGCCGTCTTTGTGCCGGTTGCCTTCATGAAGGGGATTGTGGGGCGTTTCTTTTACCAGTTCGGCATCAGCGTCGCCTTTGCGGTGCTGGTTTCACTGTTTGTTTCTTTCACCCTCGATCCGATGCTTTCATCCCGCTGGCACGACCCCTCCATCCACCTCCAGGGAAAGCGCAAAGGGATTGCCCGGCTCCTGGAACGCTTCAATGACTGGTTTGACGCCACCGCCGACAAATATCGCTCTGCCATCGGCTGGGCGCTCGATCACCGCAAATCTGTGATGGCACTGGCTCTGGGCGCTTTCATTGTCGGAATAATGCTCTTCTTTTCCCTGGAATCCTCCTTTATGGCGCCTTACGATAAAGGCGAATTCCAGGTTTCCTTCAAAACCGCACCGGACGCCAGCATGGCCGAAACCGAGAACCGGCTGGGTGCCGTTCTGGCCGCTCTGAAAGACATCCCCGAAATTGACCATACCTACGCCACCATCGGAGCCGGTGACAACGGCACGGTGCGGGACGGCCTGGTCTATCTGAAATTGAAGGAGCGCAAGGAACGCAAGCGGGATCAGTTTGAGCTGCAGAGAGCTGTCCGTCAAAAGTTGGGTGGCGTGGCCGGCATCACCTTCTCAATCGAGGAGGTCGGCCAGATTGGCGGAGCGCAGAAGCCGCTCAATGTCAACCTGAAGGGGGATGACCTGAACACCCTCAAACAGCTGGGACAGAAGCTGAAGGAGGAATTGTACAAAACGCCCGGAATTGTCGATCTGGCCGTGACGCTGGAACATGATATTCCCGAATACCGTTTGCGGGTGGACCGGGAAAAAGCACTCTCCGCGGGGGTGACGACCAGTGCCATTGTCGGCTCCCTCGGGAAACTGGTCGGCGGGGAGGCGATCAGTACCTACGAAGACGAGGATGGCGACGCCGTTGATGTGCGGGTACGCCTGCCGGAAAGATTAAGACGAAATCCGTCACAGGTTGCCGATCTGAAAGTGTCCGTTGCAGACGGCAACGGCGGAGTCAAGCTGGTGCCGTTGGCCAGCCTGACCAGCACGATTGTGGCCGCTTCGCCGACCGAGATCAACCGCCGCGACCTGGCCCGCCAGATTACTGTATCGGCAAACCTGGATAACCTGCCGATCGGCACAGCCGCCAAACACGTCGAAGCCGCTTCCAAAAGAATCAAGATGCCCCCCGGCTATTCGATCGACCTGTCCGGTGAAGCGGAGGATATGGCCGAATCTTTCGGCTACATGGGTGAATCGCTGCTGTTGGCGGTGGTCTTCGTTTTCCTGATCCTGGCAGCCCAGTTCGAGTCCTTTTTCGAGCCCTTCGCAATCATGCTCTCCCTGCCGCTTTCAATTGTCGGCATGGCCGGCATGCTCAAGCTGACCGGCGACACGATCAACATCATGTCGCTGATCGGCCTGATCATGCTGATGGGGCTGGTGACCAAGAACGCCATCCTGCTGGTTGACTACGCCAAGGTGCTGCAACAAAGGGATGGAAAGCCAAGGCGCGAAGCGGTCATCGAAGCCGGCCGCACCCGTCTCCGGCCAATTATCATGACGACTCTGGCGATGATCTTCGGCATGCTGCCGCTCTTTCTGGCCATCGGGGCCGGGGCCGAGATGCGCGCCCCCATGGCCCGGGCAGTTGTGGGGGGTCTATTGACCTCGACCTTACTGACCCTGCTGGTGGTGCCTGTCATGTACACCCTGATGGATGACCTGGGCAGCTGGCTAAAGCGGAAATGGAAAGGGAAGCATGCCTGACTTTATCCCGACCGTACTCTTCGACTCGTTCGGCGGCAGCGATTTCGGCTCATCCTGGCGCTTCTCGGGCTACGCCGGAATTGTAGAAGCCGGAACGGCGGAAGAAGTCACCGGCGCTATGGCTGCACTCCAGACGGCGGTGGACTCCGGACTTTATGCGGCAGGATTTGTCAGCTACGAAGCGGCCGCCGCGCTCAATCCGGATCTCCGCTCGCTCCCCGCTCTGGAAGGTTTGCCGCTGGTCTGGTTCGCTCTTTTTCGCGAGAGGCATAACGTGCTTTCCGGCGCCGGTTTGCCGGAAGATACGGTAACCGGAGTCCAGCTCCAGCAATCGAAACCGATAGAAAAGTATCGCGCCGACATCGACCGGATCCACGAATATATCGCTGCCGGCGACTGCTACCAGATCAATCACACCTTTCAGATGGGGGGCAGTTTCTCCGGCGATCCGCTGGCGTTGTATGCCCATCTCGGGCGGGGACAACGGGCACCGTTCTGCGCCTGCCTGAATACCAGCCGCTTCACGATTATCTCCGCCTCGCCGGAGCTGTTTTTCAGCTTCAGGGATGGAGTCATAACGACCCGCCCGATGAAGGGGACCGCCCGGCGCGGCCGGACCGCGGCCGATGATCGTGAAATTGTCCGTCAATTGCGCCAGGACCCCAAGGAACGGGCCGAGAACCTGATGATCGTCGATCTGCTCCGCAACGATTTGGGAGTTGTGGCGCAAACCGGCAGTGTCAAAGTAGAGTCGCTCTTTGAGGTTGAGAGCTACCCGACTGTCCACCAGATGACCTCCACCGTAACAGCCCGGGCCAGAACCGGAATCGGCTGGCTGGATATTTTCCGGGCGCTTTTCCCCTGCGGTTCGATCACCGGCGCCCCAAAACGGCGCAGCATGGAGATTATCGCCGGGCTGGAGGGAAAACCGCGCGGTGTTTACTGCGGAGCGATCGGCTGCATTGCGCCGGGAGGTGATGCACTCTTCTCAGTGGCCATCCGGACCCCGCTTCTTGATCATCAGAGCGGGCGTTTGTCCCTGGGGGTCGGCAGCGGCATAACCTGGGATTCGTCGGCAGAAAGTGAATTCGCCGAATGCCTGAATAAAGGTGCTTTTATTAACAAAGGAAAGCCCGATTTTCAACTGATCGAATCGCTGCGCTGCCAGAACGGCGCCTGCACCTTGCTGGAGAGACATCTGATGCGGCTGGAGGCATCGGCGGAATATTTCGGATTTGCCTTTGATCTGGATGAAACCCGGCAATTGATAAACGATCATGCCGCCCGCTTATCTGGAGTACACAAGCTCCGGCTCCTGCTTTCCGATGACGGTGCGTTGCAGATTTCCTCCGAAGCATTGCAGGAAGCGGATTCCGCATTGCGTGTAGCCTTCTCGCCAGTCAGAGTTGATTCAGAGGATATCTTCCGCTACCACAAAAGCAGCCGCCGCGAATTGCTGGACAAGGCCCGCACAAACTGCCCGGCTTGCGACGAAGTGCTTTTTCTGAACGAGCGTGGCGAAGTGACCGAAGGCAGCTACCATACGCTGGTCATAAAGCTGGATGGAGTTTTGCTGACTCCGCCGCTCGACAGCGGTCTGCTGCCGGGGGTCTTGCGGGAAGAGTCGCTGGCAAATGGGGACATTTCTGAAAAGGTGCTGTACCCTGAGCAACTGCTGCAGGCGGAAGAGTTGTGGCTGATCAATTCTGTGCGCGGCTGGCGCCGGGCACAGCTTGTACAAGGAGAGTTCTTAACATGAAATTTATCACCCTGGCAGTTCTGGCGATAACAATTTTATCTGGTAACCGAGCAGAGGCCCGCACGCTGAACCTGGAGCAAGCCATCTCGATTGCGATGGAGAAGAATCACGATATCGAAAAGGCCCGTGAGTACGCCAAATACGTCCAGGGGAGATATCTGGAGGAACGCTCGGCGGCCCTGCCGCAGCTCTCCCTGAACGCCTCGGGCGCCCTGTCGCAGGATCAGAGCCAGAAAGCGCAGCTCGGGTCAGCCCCGCACCAATACAGCGGTTTGATAGATGTGACTGTTTCCCAGCCGCTTTACACCTGGGGCAAGGTCAACGCCGCCATCCGCGCCGCGGAATTCGGACTTCAAACAGCCGACCAGCAGCTGCGCCTGTATCGCCAGGCCGCTTTTCGCGACGTAACGGCAGCTTATTACGATGTGCTGCTGACGCGCGAACTGCACCGTCTGGCGGTGGAAAACCAGCGCCAGAAGGCTCGCCACCTGGAAGAGGCCAAGCGTAAATTTGCGGCCGGTGTTGCGACCGATTACGATGTCCTGGCGGCCGAGGTAACGGCAGAGAATGCCCGTCCCGAAGCCATCCGCAGCCAGCACGCCATCCGCACTGCAAAAGAGCGGCTGCGCTTTTTACTGGCTCTGAAGGAGGAAGATATTCAGGTTGCCGGAACATTGGAAATGCCGACTGCAGACCGCCCGGCGCCAATAACCTACGAGGAGGCTTTTCTCTCCGCCCAAAAGCATCGCCCGGAGCTGGCCGACCTGAAGCTGAGAATCAGCGTCTATGACGAACTAATCACAATTGCCAATGCCGAAAACAAACCACGGCTGGACCTCAAAGGGGGAGCGGGCTGGCGTTGGTCCATCCTGGATGATCCCGGGCCCAGACGGGATGCCGACGGGCCGGCCTGGAACGTGGGCGTTTACCTGACCTTCCCTTTCTTCGACGGCTTCAAGAGCAGCGGCAAGGTTGCCCAGGCCAGGAGTGATCTCCGGACCAAACAGATCGAGCAGTTCAAGTTGCTTGATTCAATCGCCCTGGAGGTGCGCGAGGCCGGATTTGCACTTCAGGAAGCCGCCGAAATTTACGAGGCGGTCTCCGGTACGGTCAGGCAGGCCGAACGACTTGTACAGATGGCGGAAAAGGGGTATGAGTATGGAGTAAAGATTCGGCTGGAGGTTGAGGATGCCCAGCTGAACCTGCTCCAGGCCAAGAGCAATCTGGCCAAAGCGCAGCGCGACTACCGCGTGGCGCGGGTTAATTATGCCTGGACAACCGGGATTGCGGGAGAATAGGAACCGCCTGACATGATTGCTACTCCACTGGAATTCATCGGCAACAAAATCATCTATGCCTTGCGGATTGTCGGCGAGGTACTGACGCTGTTGTGGAGAATTGTCGTTTCATTGCGGGAAGTCCCCCGCAATCTGCCGGCAATCTTCGCCCAGGCCGCCATCATCGGTTACGAAACCGTTCCGGTGGCCTCGGTCATGGCTTTCTTTGTCGGCATGGTCCTGGCGCTTCAAACCGGGATGGAACTGGCCAAATACGGCACGCAGGACATTATCGGCAGTGTCGTCGGTTTTTCAATGGTGCGGGAACTGGGGCCGGTCATGACCAGTTTTCTGGTGGCGGGACGCGCCGGCAGCGCCATGGCGGCTGAAATCGGCGTCATGAAGGTCTACGAGGAAATCGACGCCCTCAGAACGATGGACATCGACCCGGTCCGTTATCTGGCCATGCCGCGCCTGATTGCGGGGCTGATCTGTGTACCGCTCCTGACAATTTACGCCGACTGCATCGGCATAGCCGGAGGGGCCATCATCAGCCACCTGCATCCGCGGCTGTTCATATCCTACGGCACCTACACCGATTCGCTCCGCATGGCGCTCAAACCGTCTGAGATCGCGGTCGGCCTCACAAAATCCTTTGTTTTCGGCGGAATCATCTCGCTGATCTCATGTTATGTCGGCTTCAACACCTCAGGCGGCGCCAGGGGAATCGGCATCTCGACCACCCGCTCGGTCGTGCTGTCATTTATGCTGATTCTGGTGGCGGATTACTTCCTGACCAGAGTACTGATGTAGGATACTTCCAGATTACCCCATCCCTACATTCGATAGTTGCCGGATTGCTCACTCAGGAAATACAACCTTGCAGAAAAGCTGGCAGATCATGTATTCTTACCCATTACCCCCGATCAAAATGAGAGGTTTTTTATATGCTGGATAACAGGCTGATCAGCAAACTGACAGCAATAGTCGGCCCTGACAACGTCACCAACAGCAAGCAGGATATGATCTGTTACGGCTACGACGCCACCCAGATGGAGTTCCTGCCGGATGCGGTCGTGCATCCGGCCAATGCCGAAGAGGTTTCGGCGGTTCTCAAACTGGCCAACAGCGAAGGTTTCCCGGTTTTTCCACGTGGCGCCGGAAGCGGTTTTACCGGTGGAGCGCTGCCGAAAGCGGGCGGAGTAGTGCTGGTGACGACCCGCATGAACCGTATTCTGCGGATTGATACCGAAAACCTGATTGCCGAGGTCGAGCCGGGGGTTGTTACCGAACAGTTTCAACTGGCGGTCGAAAAACTCGGTTTGTTCTACCCACCCGATCCGGCTTCGCTCAAATTTTCGACTTTGGGTGGCAATGTGGCCGAAAACGCCGGTGGACCGCGCTGCGTCAAGTACGGCGTTACCCGCGATTTCGTGATGGGGCTGGAAGTGGTGCTGCCGACCGGAGAGATCATTCGCACTGGCGGCGAAACCTACAAGGCGGTGGTCGGCTATGATATGACCCGCCTGCTCTGCGGCAGCGAAGGGACCCTGGGAGTCATGACCAAGATCATTTTCAAGCTGCTGCCGTACCCGGATGCCAAAAAAACAATGCTGACCATATTCGATTCGATCGACGGAGCGGCCAAGGCGGTCTCCACGATTATCGGCAACAAGATCATCCCGACCACGCTGGAATTCATGGATTATGCCACCCTGCAATGCGTGGAGAAGCGTTTCAGCCTCGGAATTCCACCGGAAGGGCGCGCTGTATTGCTGATCGAAGTGGATGGTGACCGTGACCTGATCGAAAAGCAGGCCGCCAGGATTCACGAGCTGATTACGCCGCTGGGACTGGTTCAGTTCAGGGCGGCCAGGGATGCGGCCGAATCGGAGGAACTCTGGCGGGTGCGCCGTCTGGTATCACCATCACTGCGGGATATCAACCCGACCAAGTACAATGAGGATATCGTCGTGCCGCGCAGCAAAGTGCCGGATGTGATCCGTGCGATAGAAAAGATCCAGCAGAAATACGACATCCCGATCGTCAACTTCGGTCATGCCGGAGATGGCAATATTCATGTCAACATCATGATTGACAAAGCGGTTCCCGGCATGGATGAAAAGGCGCACGAAGCGATTCGCGATGTCTTCCAGGCGGCACTCGACTTAAACGGCACCATGTCGGGCGAACATGGGGTCGGACTTTCCAAGGCGCCCTACATCGAACTGGAATTGTCACCACAGCAGATCGGGGCGATGAAAGCCATCAAAGCCGCCCTCGATCCGAATAATATCATGAATCCCGGCAAAATGTTCCCATGGGGAGAAGACAAGATATGACGCACGATCCGAACAAAGAAATCCAGGAATCATCGCTGATCGGCCGGATTCTGTCGATGGAGGCACTGCTGCTGCTGATGGGGATCGCATCACTGGCATACGGCATAATCAACGGCGCGACCATGAATATTTTCTGGGGCATTGTTATAATCCCCGGCGTGTTTCTGCTTCACAAGATCCGCAAGAAAGACTGGACTAAACATTGGCAGGAGATGGAAGCCGAGCATAAGGCGATTCAGGATTACGAAGATCGCAAAAGGAACTCGCGGCCTATCCAGAAGGACAATCAAGATGACAAACAATAATCATGGATCAATAGTCCTGGCCTCCGCTTCGCCGCGCAGAACGGAGCTGATGACCCTGGCCGGCTTGCAGTTCACTGTTGTGCCGGCCGATATCTGCGAGGATGTTCTGCCGGGTGAGACGCCTGCCGATCACGTCATGCGTCTTTCACGGGAAAAAGCCGATGCGGTCGCAGCCACCACAGATGGGCGCTTTTTTATCGGAGCCGATACGGTTGTTGTGCTGGATGACGCCATCCTTGGCAAACCGGCGGATAATGCGGATGCATTCAGAATGCTTTCGTCCCTGTCGGACAGAAATCACGAAGTAGTGACCGGTTTCACTGTGTTCGACAAAATCAGCTGCATACATGTCAGCCGCAGCGTCACCACCGAAGTGACTTTCAAGGCGCTGGAAGAACGCGAGATCAATGCCTATATCGCTTCCGGCTGCCCGATGGACAAAGCCGGCGCCTACGCCATCCAGGGCGGGGCGGTACACTTCGTCCGCTCCATCAACGGCTCCTATACCAACGTGATCGGCCTGCCGATGACCGAACTGTATGAAGTGCTGCAAGCCATGCAGGCGCTGGGCTGAGCGGGAAACCAATATGTCAATCTCTCTGAACCTGGCAGATATCAGGCAGCGCATCCGGACCGCGGCCGAAAAGGCAGGCCGGGAGCCTTCCTCCGTCCGTCTGGTGGCAGTTTCCAAAACCCGCCCGGCGGCAGATATCGTGGAGGCTTTCCAGGCCGGCCAGACCGTGTTCGGAGAGAATTATATTCAGGAACTTGCCGCCAAGCTGGACCAGCTGCAGGAAGCGGTGGAGTGGCATGTGATTGGCAACCTGCAAAGTAACAAAGTCAAATACATTGCCGGCCGGGTGGCGCTGATCCATTCCGTTGACCGGCTTTCTCTGGCCGAGGAAATCAGCCGCCAGTGGGGCAAGCTGGGTAAAATCTGTGATGTGCTGATTCAGGTCAATATATCCGGCGAGTCAAGCAAGTCGGGGACAACCGAGGAAGGGGCATTGCAGTTAGTGAGGGAGTGCGCCCAGCTGCCGAATATCAGGGTCAAAGGGTTGATGACGATGCCGCCCTTCTTCGATGATCCGGAGGCTGCCCGCCCCTATTTTGCAGAGCTGTTCCGGCTCTCCCGCACGATCGACGCGGCCGGGATACCGGCTGTTGAGATGCGGGAGCTTTCAATGGGGATGTCGGGGGATTTTGAGGCCGCCATTCAGGAAGGCGCCACGCTGGTGCGGGTCGGCACAGCCATCTTCGGAGAAAGATAGGCTCTACATCTCCGGGACCGCCATAGGGAAGGGGGCCGTATCGGGTCGATCCATTTCTTCGATATATTTCAGCACGAAACGCTGGGCGACTTCAACGGCCCGCGGGATTTCCCATTTATTCATATCACGTTCTTCCACCAGATTACTGATTCCGCGAATTTCCAGGCAATCCAGACCATAACGCAGGCAGACTTGCGCCACAGCGGCACCTTCCATGTTTTCGGCAATTACATTCCAGCGCCGTGACAACTCTTTGCCGCGCTCCAGGGTTCCGCTGCAGGTGGAAACCGTGGCAAAACGCCCCCGCATCAGAAATACTCCGTAGTAATCGGCCAGCTGCATGGCCTTCTCCGAGGCATGTTTTGAGAGCGGCAACGTATTGAAATAGTGCCGCCCACCCAGGTCAAGCGCCGGGAGCGACATATAACGCAGGTCTTGCCATCCCTCCTCGACAAGAACGCCTTCATCCGCCAGCAGTTCGTCACTGGCCACAACCAGGTCGCCGATCGAAAGGCCGCTGCCGATGTAAGCTCCCGCACAGCCGATGTTTATGACCAGCTGCGGACGCTGGCGTTCGAGCATGACCGCCGTCGCCGTGGCGGCATTTATTTTACCGGCGCCACCGACACAGATCGTAATGCGGATATTTCCAAGCTGCCCTTCGACATACTCAAAAGCGCCTGATTTGAATCTGACCGGCTGCGACAGGGCCTTTTCCAGCACCTGTGTCTCCTGCGGAACTGCTGCTATGATCAGGAGTGATTTCATATGGTTCCCACCGTGATCGGCTCTAAATCGGGCGAAAGCTCCCCCGGAACAGCGGCAAGCCATTTATCCAGGACATCCTCCAGCTCCTTTACCAGCACCGGCTTGGTCAAAAAATCGTTCATGCCGACCTCCATACATTGCTGACGCGCTTCTTCAATCGCGTTGGCGGTCAATGCCACCACCGGTATGTTGTGGTTCAATACGGCAGAGAGCGGATCACGGATCGCGGTTGTGGCTTGATAGCCATTCATCTCCGGCATCTGGCAATCCATCAATACCAGGTCATAATGTGACGACTGCAGCGCCGAAACCGCCAGCAACCCATTGCAGACCGCATCCACCTGATAGCCCAATGACGAGATCATCATCTTGATTACCCGCCGGTTGGTAGAATGGTCCTCCGCCAGCAGAATCCGGCCCCTGTCGCCTCTGCGAATCAAAGCGGCTTCCTGAAGATCTTTCCCGTCGTGAACGTCCGGCCTTATTTCCGAAACCGCCTGTTTTTTAAGTTCCACCTCGAAACGAAAGGTTGATCCGACCCCTTCGACACTCTCGACCGAAATAACGGAGCCCATCAGCGCCGCCAACTGCTGACAGATTGACAACCCCAGGCCGGTGCCGCCGTACTTGCGGGAGGTGGAGCCGTCAACCTGGATGAAAGGGTCAAAGATCGCTTCAAGGCGGTCCGGAGGAATACCGATACCGGTATCTCTGACCGTAAAAACCAGCGTTGCGTTAAGATCGGTTTGGGACAACAGCTGCACTCCAACGCAAACACTCCCTTTTTCGGTAAACTTGATCGCGTTTGAAGCCAGGTTGATGATGATCTGACTGAGGCGGGTGCTGTCTCCGTGCAGATAAGGAGGGACGTCCGGCTTGATGCTGCATTCGAAATTCAGGTTCTTTTCGGACGCCTGAAACGTGAGTATCGCCAAGGCATCGTTTACCAGATATGCCAGATTGAAATCGTGGGGATGCAGCTCCAGTTTTCCGGCTTCGATCCGGGCGAAGGTCAGCAGGTCGTTGATCAATCCCAGCAATAATTCGGAACTTGTGCGAATGATACCGACGTATTCACGCTGGGTAGCGTCGAGGTTGGTCTTTCTGAGCAGCTCGGTCACTCCGACGACGCCGCTGAGCGGGGTCCGAAGCTCATGGCTCATATTGGTCAGAAAAATGCTCTTGGTTTTATTGGCCGCCTCGGCAGTCTCTTTGGCCAGGCGCATCTCCTGCTCGGACTCCCTATGGGTCGTGACATCCTGGCAGGAGAGAATCATACGCTCGCTAACCAGAGTTGCAGTCCGGGAACCGGCCTCCATATTTAAAACCGACCTTCTCAGAAAAGCAGCCAGATCTTCCAGGGCATCAATATCATGCCAGGATGGTAAAAGCGCGGTTGCCGCTCCGGCCTGCCGGGCTGCTGACAGGCTCTGTTGAAGCACCAGGGAGGTGCTCCATTCAATTCCGCTGAAGAGTTGCGGAACCATCTGCTTCAATCCCAACAGATAATAGCCACCGTCGCTGCTGGGACCAAAGACGGCATCGGCCGGATGATTTGCCAGGATGTCAAAAGCCTGAGTTATGTAAGCATATGGCAGATCGGGGATGTCGCTGCCGATGATGCAGCAGCTCTCGAAACCATTTGCGAACATTTCCACAAAAGCGGCCTGCATCCGTTCCCCCAGATCACCGGACGCTTGCCATCGCGAACAGCAGCCGTAGCTTTCCGTCAGCTGCAGGAGCGAATTTTCGTCACAAGCCCAGTACACGACCGTTTCGACATCTGTCAACCTGCGGGTCAGTTCCAGCACGTCCAGCAGCATGGCCCGATACAGCTCCGCAGCTGCGATGTCGCCAATGGCGGCTGCCAGACGGGTCTTGACCTTACCGGGGAGCGGTTCCCGGGCAAAGATGATCAGCCCTTTTTTACTCACCGGCGATCCAACTCTACGGCCGCATAGGCCGAATGGTTATGGATCGACTCAAAGTTCTCGGTTTCCACCGAAAACCAGGTGATGTTATCGAGGGCCGCCAGGCGGGAATAGGCCTCTCTGACCATGTCTTCAACAAAACGCGGATTCTCGTAGGCGTGCTCGGTTACGTACTTCTCGTCCTCGCGCTTGAGCAGCGAGTAGAGCGGGCTGCTGCCGCACTGCTCAATCAGTTCCACCAGATCCTCGATCCAGATAAAATCACGGTAGCGAACCCGCACCGTCATGATGCTGCGCTGGTTATGGGCGCCGAACCGGGATAGCTCCTTGCTGCAGGGGCAAAGCGAGGTCAGCGGCACCCGGATGCCGAGTACGAAGTCGAGGGTATCGGTCATCGAGGCGCTGAATTCGCAGGTGTACTCCATCAGGCTTTTGGCCCCTGATACCGGAGCGGTCTTGTCGATAAAATAGGGAAACTGGATCTCCAGGTGGGCACTGTCCGACCCGAGTTTGCTTTTCATCTCTTCCAGAATTGTTTCCAGTTTGTCCAGCGCGATCTGCTCACGGTATTTGTTGAGAATTTCCACGAAGCGGCTCATGTGGGTTCCCTTGAAATGGTGCGGCAGATCGACGTACATGTTGACCCTGGCCACGGTGTGCTGCAGGGTGCGGTTCTTGTCCATCACGACGACCGGGTAGGTGATATCCTTGACACCCACTTTAGAGATCGGAATCCGGCGGTGATCAGGGCGTTTCTGCATATCCGGCATGGGAGCCGCGACACTTTTTTTATCCGGTTTGGCAGCGCTTGTCATAGGGCCAGCTCCAGCTCCAGGACATTTCCGATCTCTTTCCAGATACCGATGCGCCCCTCCCTGGAAAGCGCCGAGAAAGGGAGCATCATGTTCTTGTCACGCTTGATTGCTTCCGCAATCAGCGTTTTCTGTTTGGCCTGCTCGTTTTTGGAAAGCTTGTCGCATTTGGTAACCACAATAATCGGCGGAATGTTGTACAGCTCCAGCCAGCGCAGCATCTGCAGGTCACCGTCGGAAGGAATCCGGCGGATGTCCAGAATCAGCACGACCGCCTTGAGGCTTTCGCGCGAGGATAGATAGCTCTCGATCATCGGTCCCCACTGTTTGCGCAATGCGGGAGGTGCCTTGGCGTAGCCGTAACCGGGCAGGTCCACCAGCGTCAGGACATGGTTGATATCGAAAAAGTTGATCAGCTGCGTCCGGCCGGGAGTCGAGCTGGTCCGGACCAGCCCCTTGCGGGCAGCCAGCACGTTGATCAGCGAAGATTTGCCGACGTTGGAGCGACCGACAAAGGCCACTTCCGGCAACCCCGGAGGTGGATAATCCTTCGGCTTGGCCGCGCTTTTTATGAATTCTGCCTGGTTAACATCCATGTGTAAATCTCCTCTTCAGGCCGCATTATAGTATCCACCTTCCTGCCGATACAAGCTTTATGCGGTGTCTGGCTGGTACATTATTAGCGGATAATTGATCCGTCCCTGCTATTTCAGGCCTTCTCGTACTCATTAGCCCATTCCTGCAGCGTTTTGACACGCTGGACAACCGGCGGATGGCTGTAATAAAAATTTGCGTAAAATGGGTGGGTAAACAGATTGGACAGGTTTTCAGCTGACATTTTGATCAGAGCCGAAGCCAGATCCTGCGGACGACCGGTCAGGTCGGCGGCGTAGCGGTCGGCCTCCCGCTCGTGACAGCGGGAACGCCAGGCCGAGAAGGGTGTCATCGGGAACATCACCAATGAAGCAACAAAACCCAGCACGACCATCCTGGCCGGCAGGCTGATTTCAGTCGGCAACCCCAGCAATTCCGGCAGGCCGGACCAGCCAAGCAGCCTGAAACTCAGCCATGACCCGGCCAGCGCCATAACTTCCGCCACCAGCAGCCGCTTCCAGATATGCCCCTTTTTCCAATGCCCGATCTCATGGGCCAGCACCGCCACAATCTCTCCGTGACTCATCTGTTTGATCAACGTGTCATACAGCACAATGCGCTTGACCTTGCCGATCCCGGTAAAATAGGCGTTGGAGTGCCTGCTGCGCCTGGACGCGTCCATCTGAAGAACCTTGCCCGCCTTAAGACCGGCCTTCTCCATCATGCTGCGGATTTCGTCTTCCAGCCCCGGCTCACTGACCGGCTCGTATTTGTTGAAAAGCGGTTCGATCAGATAGGGTGAGATGAACATCATGAACAGGCTGAAAAAGGCCATGAAACCCCACACCCAGATCCACCACTGCTGCGGGCTCCAATGAATCAGCCAGAACACGACACTGATCAAAAACGTCAGCAGTACGGCGCCGATGGTCTGGGATTTAAGAAAATCGACGACCCAGATTCGTGCTGTGGTGGTATTGAAACCGTAGCGCGCCTCGATCCGGAACGTACCATACAGATCAAAGGGTATGCCGAGTATGGTTTGCATCCAGGTCAGGATCAGGAAGAACAGGATCGCGGAAAGGATGTAAGAGTTGCTCAATCCGCTGACAAAACCGTCATAGACCGTAATCACTCCACCGAACAGGAAGAGCACCAGCAGGGCGTTATCGAAGAGTGAACTCCACAACCCCAGACGACTGGAGTCAAAAGTATAGGCGGAACTTTTGCGCAGTTTTTCTTCGTCGATCTCGTTTTCAAAACCTTCAGGCACCTCTGAACCATGTCGTTTGAGATGTTCCAGGTTGATATGGCGCAGCCAGTAACTAAAGGCGGTGATGATGGCAAACAGGGAGAAGATGGCTAGTTTCATTGACTATCGGATCCTTTGGGAGAATAAAAAGGGCGAAGCAAGCCTCGCCCTCAAAAAACATATCGCGGCAGTATTCTAAATCAGCTTGATGACTTCCCGGACACATTTGTCAATCCCCTGATACGCTTCGGAGATGTTGTTAGCCAGCATGTAGGCCGGTGTCGAGACCAGTTTATGTTTTGCGTCCACGACAAATTCGGTGACCGGACATTCCTGATGTTTTGCGCCGGTCTTTTCAATCTCGGAGGCGGTTCCGGGATCGTTGCCAATGGTCAGGGTCGGGCCGAAATCCTTGCCAAGCACGGCCGAGATCAGGGCTGGCGCAATGCAGATCGCTCCGATCGGTTTGGCGGCAACGGCCATTTCCTTCAACAGACGTGAGACTTCCGGATGAACCGACGCGGCAGCCCCCTTGACAGCAAAATCGCACAGGTTCCTGGCTGCTCCAAAACCGCCCGGAAAGATGATCGCATCCAGATCTGAAGCCGACACCTCCGCAATATCACGGATGTTACCACGCGCAATGCGGGCCGACTCAACCAGAGCGTTACGTTTTTCGCCGCTTTCCTGCATGGAGAGATGGTTGGTGACCGGAAAATCCGCATTGGGGGCCATGCAGACCGCCTCCGCACCCTGACGATCAATGGCCAGCAGAGTGAAAACAGCTTCGTGAATTTCGCTGCCGTCCCGAACTCCGCAACCTGACAATACTACACCGATTTTTTTCATCTCCGTACCTCCTGCACTGTTGTTTATTGTTTGAAGTTCCGCACATTCAAGTGCGGGACGCCTCCAGAAGCGCCTGACGCACCGCTTCATCGTAGCTGGTCAGTTTAAGCGGGATCAGCTCCCTGATCGAATTTTCACGGCAGACGACCTCATTGCTGAGACCCTCGATCAGCGGCATTGAGACCGAGGGCGGCACCGGACTGAACAGCGCGACCCAGTAGGAAGAAAGCCTCGGCGTCAAGACCGGCACCGGGATGATCAGCAGACTGCTTTTCTCCAGACGGGCAAACTGTTCCATCATTTCGCGGTAGGTTATGATATCGGGACCACCGATGTCAAAGGTTCGCCCGGCGGTGCGTTCATCCGCCAGACAGCCGGTCAGATAGGAGATCACATCATCCACGGCGATCGGCTGGCATTTCGTCGAAACCCAGCGCGGTGTGATCATAACCGGCAGTCGTTTTACCAGACCGCGTACCAACTCGAAGGAGGCGCCCCCCGCCCCGACGATTACGGCAGCCCGCAAAAAGGTCGTGGCGAATTTGCCGGAGCGGAGAATATCAGCCACCTCCAGGCGGCTTTTGAGATGTTCCGAGAGCTTATCGCCGGTTTCGCCGAGCCCTCCCAGATAAATCACCCGCCGCACACCGGCTGTTTCTGCGCTTCGCCGGAAATTTTCGGCCGCTTCGCGGTCACGTCGCTCAAACCCGGCCCGGCCACCGGACATGGAGTGCACCAGATAATAAGCGGTATCGACACCCGCCAGCACCCGGAACAAACTGGCCGGTTCCAGCATGTCGCCGACAACTTTTTCAGCAGCTGCGGGGACTTCCGACCCCTCCCGGCGCACCATGCAGCGCACATTGCAACCTTTATCCAGCAGGGAATCAGTCAAACGCCGACCGATAAAACCGGTTGCACCTGTTACCAGTATTTTTTCTTTTCCAGTCAGCATGCTTGTGATTGTGCCACAACTCTCGCAGAAGGCAAGTGGCAAGATGGCGCGGGATGAGTTCGGAAAGTGGAAGGGGATGGATCAATGAATAAACTGTGGCTGGGGAGGCGACGGATCAGACAGACAAACGCTCAGGTTGCCCCGGCCTTCCTGTTGAGCGAGTTGAAGACCATGTCCAGAACCGCTTTCTGCCTGGCTTCAAATTTGTTGAGAACGGCCAGACAGGTTCCCATCGGGCAGAGCGAATGCAGAAAATCGGCATCCCTGCCTGAAAGTATCACGATCCGGTTTTTGTCCATTCCAATTTCAACGGCGTACTTGAGTAATTTGAGACCATCCATAGCCGGCATCTCAAGGTCAATCAGCATCAAGTCATAATTGCCGGTCTTGATCGAATGCAGCGCAGCCACCGGATTGTTGCGAATCTCAACCTGCAGAAGCGGAAAAGTCTCCAGTATATAGTCGCCCAGAAATTTGGTAAAAGCCGGATCGTCATCAATTAGCAGTATTCGTCCCATAGACGGACATTATAGCCGAATCAGCGTCCTGGTGGAATAGATAAAATTATTTGATCAGCCTGGTGGCCGTCCCGATTACGCCAAACGGGACTTCGATGCCCATTTCACGGGCCACCCGCATGTTGATGATCAGGTCGATGCGATGGGGGGAGAGGAGCGAGAGGTGTTCTGTTTTAGCCCCTTCCAGAACCCGGGCGGCCATTTCGGCGGCCAGGTATCCCTGCTCATGGGGATTGATTTCCAGTGAAATGATGCCCCCTTTTTCGGCCGCGTCCGGCATGGTCGAAACGACCGGAATTTTTCTGGCCCGGGCCTTGGACACGACTTTTTCAAACTGGCGGCTGACAGCGTAACTCTCGGTCGCCACAATGACATCCACCTTATCGAGCAGTTTGTTAATGGCCGCATCAAGCGCCGCCGGAGATGTTACCGGTGATTCGTAAACCGTCAGACCTAGTTGAGCGGAATACTTTCTGATATCGTCCAGCTGACGCTGCGAACCGGCTTCACGCGGAGAGTAAAGCACTCCGACCCTTTGATACGGCCGGATTCCCTGCATGGTTTTTAAGAGAGTCACCATCGGCACCCGCGAACTGACTCCGCACATCCCTTTGATCGGCTGGGGCGTGGCGAAGACATCGACTGAAACGACCGGGATGCCGTTGGCTTCCTTAAAAGCGGTCATGGCGGCCGGTGCGCCGTAGGCGACAATCAGATCCGGGCGATAAGCGTTGAACTTGCGAACCGTATTGGACCATGACAGCTGATCCGGGTTGGGACTCTGCAAAATTATTTCCGTGTCTGGCGACGAATAGCCGCGCGCCGCAATCGCCCTGACGAAAGCGCGGTGGGCTTCGCGATAACGAGGCTGGTCGCTGCTCATCATGGCGGCGATAACCGTCGCATGCGACCGAAGCGGCGTCAGTACCGTCAAAGCCAGAATGCCCGCAAAAGCTATTTTTCGCAAAATCATCATGGCAGCCTTTACCAGCGTCCCGTCAGGGCCAGCAGGGTTTCGTGCGCAGTGCCGTCGAGGCTTGGCTGTCCGGCATAATATTTCCTGAAACTGTAACCTGCCGAGCATCCCAGGTTCCTGCTGATGCGCAGGTCAGCCCGGCTGGTCAGGGAGGTGGCGGTCGAAACCAAGCGGCTCTGGTCGCCAATGCCGGCTGATGAAAAAGCCGGATTCTGCGAATTGTCCGTGGCCGAAAAACTGACGTCCGAAAAGGTCTGCTGCAACGCCAGAGACAGGTCCAGCATCCGGGTCAGGGCAACAACCGTGTCCAGAGAGTAGACATGGGCTGTGGAGCTGTATGTGCTGGCCGTCTGTACCGGAACCGCCATTACAAAACTGTTGAAGAAAATGTTGGCCTGCTCCGCCCTCATTTGCAGGTATGAATAACCGGCATTGACCGTCACCCGCTCTATCGGGCTGAACCAGACGCTGCCGTTGGCCGAGTTGGAAAGAGTTTCGCGCGGCAACCTGGTCTGATTGCCATAAAGGCTGTCGCCGCTTTCAAAGATTCCCAGATAGCTGGCCGTTACCCCCCAACGGCCGCCGCTGGCATAGCTGAACAGTGCCTGGCCGTTGTGGCGTTCGCCAAATGAGGACGGATAGGCAGGATTGTCCGAGGCGGCATAACTGTAGCTGGCATTCAGCTTTGCCCCGTCAACCGGCTTCCAGATAAAAGTTGCTTTTCCGGTATGGGTCTGGCGGTGATCGTTTTTTGATGCGCCAGACGGAGCCTGGAGATCCGGCAAACCATCGCGCGACTCGACTTCCGCCCTGTATTCAAAGCGGTAGACTATTTTGGGAAGCGGCCGGTAGCTGGCAGACAATATCAAAGTGTCCTTGACTGAAGAACTTGAAGGTCTGATCGGGACGATATTGACTGCCAATGGTGTCAACGGAACCGGAGAGTAGATTGTAGACGGTGATTCACGATCAATCTGCAGGCGGCGGTACTTGACCGCCAGGGACAGTTCCTTGAATGGGGTGTAGCTGATATCCCCCGCGGCGGTTTGCAAGGTGTCCGAAGGGGCACTGGATGGGCGGATGTCACCATGGCTGCCATCGGCTTCGCTCCGGCTGATGCTGTAGAGCGCGCTGGCGGCCAGACCGCCGCTCAAGTCACTGTACAGCTTGAAAGTGTGCGATACCAGCCGACTGTCGTTAACCACGTTGTGGGACAGCGTATCACGGGCGGCAAACTGATACCTGTTGTCGGGAGCCCGGTTTGAAAAGTCGCGGATTGTGAAGAGATAGGCCGAATTGACCGGCCCGAGATGGGCATCAAGCCCGATGGTTCCTTCGCGGGTTATGCCGTCAACCGGGACCGATCTTGTGACCGTGCTGTTGGGATTCCCGTCAAAGGCATAATCGGAGAAACGGAGCTGGGCGGTTCCCTCGCGGGTCAGCTGCCAGTAGTTGAGATTGAGATGGATCGGGTTGTTTCCGAGTTTGATGCGGGCATCGGCCCGGTCCATTACTGTCCGGGTGCCGTAAACGCTTCCGCCATCCAGTTCGCGGCTGGTAACAGTGGCGACGGATACGGGCGGAGTGCGCTCCAGATTATGCCACAGTGAGCTGCTTTCTATTTTCAGACGGTACAGACCCGAATAATCCGCCAGTAATCCGATGTTGTAATCATCAGCATGCAAAAACCGGCTTTCCGCCAGCAATTTCAGGTCGGAACCGACCGTGCCGACCGAAAAGCCGCCGCTAACACCCGACTTGAGTCTCAGATACGGAGCAGCCGCAGATGGATTGAGATCAGATGACAGAAAACGGTAACCGGCATAAGCCGCGGCATGGTGCAGTGATTCGCCTTTGTCAGGACGGGTATTTTCAATCGTATGCGATTCTTCCTGATCCAGAACTTCTTCGCTCAGGGCGGGATGGGCCGTTGCCAGGAGAACTGCGGCAAACAGGGACAGTCTCAGGGAAAACAGTTTGCGTGAAATGTCGTTGATTCTTTTCATCGATTATCTCCGCAGTGATCCGTTGCCGCTGGTGTCAGGGGTGTTCGAGCCATGTATCGCAGAGTGGCAATCCGTGCAGCGATTTGCAAAGAGCCTTTGTTGTGAAGAGTTCAGTACGGAAGGATGGCCGGGATTGTGGCACTGGATGCAGAGGAACGGCATGGCCGCCGACAGGAGGCGCCGGTTGACCGAGCCGTGCGGCTGATGGCAGTTGATGCAATTTTCCGTTACATCGCCATGTTCATAGACAAACGGCCCGCTTTTATCCATGTGGCAACGGCTGCAAAGTTCTTTGACATTGCTCGCTTTAAGCATTTTGGGACTTGTCGAGCCGTGGGCTTCGTGGCAGTCGAAACAGTTCAGCTTGCGTTCACGCATCGGATGGTGGGAAACCAGGCTGAACTGGGCCCGGACGTCGGGGTGGCAGCCGTAGCACAATTCGGCCATCCTGTCGTGACCGACCTTCTGCTGCGGACTTTCATGCAGTTTGTGGCAAGACGAGCAACTCAGGTCATTCAGGGCGTGAATGCTGGCGTTCCAGTGCGAAAGGGAGGGGGTCGATGCGACACTGTGGCATTTCAGGCAGATCAGCGATTGTGCCTGCGGAGGAAGTTTTTTGAGATCAATCAGCTTGGAGGTATCGCAGCGGTTGCCCTTCTCCCCGAGCAGCTTGACATTTTTTTCGATTTTGGCAATCGCCAGACTGCCGGGACCGTGGCACGATTCACAATTCACCAGCGGCAGGCCGGTTTCCGGCTTGATCTGCTCACCATGCACGCTTAAACGTGAAAACTCCCGGATTTTATCATGGGCGTGGCATTTCGAAACGCAGTTGTCATCACCGACATAATCCGCGTCCAGGCGACCGACCACCATTTTCTCATATTCTGCCACCGGTAGCAGGGGGTAGGCTTGTTTCAGGGAGGAACAGGCACTCAGCAGCGCGATAACGGAAAAAATCAGTGTTAAAATGCGCATTGTAACTCCTCTCGCAGACTACGGCCCGTTGATGCCCTTGGTGGTGGTGCGGATGAAACTTTTTACAAACGGGTTCTCGCTGGCCTTGATTTTCTGTGGCGTCCCGATCTCGACAATCCGCCCCTGATGCATCATTGCGATCCGGTCAGACAGATACAGGGCAAAATTAAGATCGTGGGTGACGATGATTGTTGTCGTGCTGGTCCGACTGCGCACAGCCATGATCGTTTCGGCCAGCTCGTCGGTGGTAACCGGGTCCAGCTCGGCGGTCGGTTCGTCATAAAGCACCAGATCGGGTTCCATCGCCAGTGAACGGGCTATGGCAACCCGCTTTTTCATGCCGCCGGAAAGCTCCGATGTTCTGAGATCCTCTTTTCCTTCCAGTCCGACAATCGCCAGCTTTTCGGAAATAATTTCATTTATGCGCGGCTCGGGGTAAATCCGGTGTTCCCGCAGCCAGAGGCCGATATTTTCAGCTACGCTCAGCGAATTGAAGAGCGCCGATGATTGAAAGACCATGCTGCTGCGATAATTGCGCGGCAGCTTCTCATAAGGCTCGTCATTGATCAGAATCCGGCCGCTGTCAGCTGTTTCCAGGCCGATGATGTGGCGCAGCAGGATGCTTTTCCCGGTGCCGGAAGGACCGATGATCGACAGGGTTTCCCCCGGCAGAACTTCCAGATCGACATCTTTCAGCACATGATTGCTGCCGAACGATTTATTCAGTTTTTCAACACAAACAGAAACCCCGTGTGACTGCATCGCATATCCCGTTTTACGTGTGCATTATGTGTGCCGTTTAATTTTAAAACAGGTACCAGGAGCGGTTGGTGAAGTATTCCCGATGACGGTAAATGAAGATCGAAAGCAGTAAAATAGCGACCATGACTGAAATATTGCTGGTCAATATTCCTTGCGGATCGACCTTCTCGCCTACCACTTTTTCCAGATCGGCGGTAGTGATGTAAAACAGGTTGGTCAGCGTATTCGCCAGTTCAAACGCGTTATAACCGAGCAGCAGGAACCAGGTCAGGTTTTGGCGCTTCATCAGTCCCAAAAACAGGTACAGGCAGACCAGGCTGTCGGCAAAAACCAGGTACTCAGCCATTTTACCCTGATAGATAACCCCGAAAAAAGGGAACGGATGCCCGTATGTTGAAATGGTCAGCATAAAGAAGAACAGATACAATCCCCCCAGGAGCACCATCCCAACCGGTCTGCGCTGTTCGTGTTCGTCGTCGTTGTCTATCTCCACCATAAAATCCTCGCTTGCAGATTTTCGCTATTGCTTCTTCTTGCGCATGTCGCTGACGGCCACGCAAAGAAAGATCACCAGCAGGACGCCGCCGCAGAAGATCCAGTCTGCCGTGCTGAAACCGAACATAATCAACTCCTTTTGAAGGCTTCCGCCGCCTCGGCCATTAATCCGATTTCCTGGTAGCAGGTTCCCAGCAGATAGTAAATCTCATTCATCGGAAACTGTTCGGCAAAAACCGGGTCGGAGAGGACGTCCTCGATTATGGCAGCGGCTTCGTCGTTTCGGCCGACATGCTGTTCTTCAACCGCTATCGAAAGCGCGGTCAGATAATCCAGCGGCGGAACCAGCGGCAGCTTCCCCGCCAGGATACCGGCAATTCTGGCTTCGACCCTGGCCCGCTCGGAGGGTTGAAACATCCGCAGCGCCCCGCTCCAGACCTCGGCGGCCTGCTCGTAGCGGCCGAGCACATAAAGCGCCTCGCCATACTCATAAAGCGCGTGCCAGTCATCCGGATTGAGTTCCAGTGTCTTTTTCAGAAATTTTTCGGCGCTGTACCAGCTGGATACGGCCTGATGCAGAGTGGAGATACGGGTGCCCTTGTCCGAGAAGGTACGTGCAATTTCCAGGGGCAACCCGGCATTTTCCGGTTCAAAGAGCGCCATGATCTTCAGAAAGTTGATCTTGCGGTCCAGATAGGGGGTATCGACCTCCTTGGCGTCCAGCATTATGATCTGCCCCCCCAGTTCGGAAACGATGTGCGGGTAGGCATCCTTCAGCAGTTTGGCATAATCGACTGCAAACGCGCAGTCGGGATTATGACGCAACGCGGCATACAACCCTCGTCCAACCATGTCGTAGTCGGGCGCTCCGACTGTTTCCAGTGCCAGATAATCCTCTTCAAGCAATGGAATGGGGGGTCTGTCTTGCCAGGCAATATCAACGCGGCCATCCCGGCCGGTCAGAACATAATCCGGAGCCGGATCAAAATAGCGTATGCCGTCAAGCGGTGTAGGTTTGATCTGTTCGCTGCTGTTCATCAATTCTCCTGTTCTATTTCCGAGTCATTTATATTACGGCGCTCAAGCCGGTTACTGTCAGACAATCGAACCATATCTGCCGATTATACCAGGGAAAATACTCTTTTTGATGCTGGCGATGCTTTTTTCCACTTGCGTTAAAGCCAGATTGCGATCCTCCTCCGCCGCCCAGTGCATGGCATCCAGAAGAGTCCGGTTCGGATATCCCAATGGCTCTATCCTGGCCAGAAAAGAATCCGGCAGACGCGGATCCAGCTGCAGACCGTTCATGACCGCCCAGGCGATGGTCCAGGCCCGGGCCGTATTCATCATGTCATAACCGCCGCCGCCGAGCGCCACCCATGGAATCTTGAGCGCTCTCAGCTTGCGCATGATGTAGCTGTAGCTGTGGGTGGTAATTTCCAGCCTGGTGAGCGGATCGGTGCGGAAGGTATCGGCGCCGATCTGCGCGACGATAATGTCCGGATTGTAGGCGGCTATCAGCGGGTAGGCCACTTCATCAAAAGCCTTCATAAACAGTGCATCGTCAGTATGGGCAATCAGCGGCACATTGACGGAATAGCCTTTACCGCGCCCTTCTCCGATCTCATCCTCGAAACCGGTGCCGGGGTAAAAGTAGATGCCGCTCTCGTGCAGCGAGATGGTCAGCACCTGGTCGCTGTCGTAAAAACCTTCCTGGACTCCGTCGCCGTGATGGGCGTCAATGTCCAGATAAACCACCCGGCGGCCGCGCTCAACCAGCCAGTTGATCGCCAGCACGGCATCATTGATGTACGAAAAGCCGGAGGCTTTGGCACGATGGGCATGATGCCAGCCACCCGCCAGATTGAAAGCGATTTCAAAACCCTCTTCCTCCACCAGCCGGACAGCTTCAAAAGTCGCCCCGGCACCCAGCGCGGCACAGTCGTAAAGCCCCTTGAAAACCGGGCATTCCGCATCGCCCAGACCGTACCTGAAATCGGCCCGCGGTTCTTCCGAATCGCTGAATTCGCGAAGCCGGGCAATATAGGCCGGGTCGTGAAATGTCAGCAGCAGCTCCTCGCTGATCGGCTTGCAATCCCGGATCTCCATGTTCGGCAGATTCAGCAGACCGTAGGCATCGAACAGTTCATATGCCAACCGATTGCGTTGCAGCTTGAACGGATGTTCGTCACCGTAATTGAAATTGCCGAATAGCGGCGAATATATCAAAGCGGTACGGCGGGGAGTCATCATCGGCCCTCATGGCGGAGTGAACTGCGATTCCGGAATTCAAATGGTTGATTCGGCTGACAGTATCCGGGGATAATGCACTAATTGGGTGGGGACGTCCAGGGTTTAGGCGAGTTTATCTGGCAGGTTATGCGTAAAACGATACCGGCTGGAACGCCTGAGCCACGGAAGAATCTGGCGCCGGTGATTTGTGCGATCGGCTTGATGTATGCGGTTTGTCAGAAGCGGAGACTGTTGTGTTCTCTTTAGGGCCTGACACGGTTGCACCGGCAGCGGATTCTTTCTTCTGATCTGGTGATGATGCGGCAACCGACTCCTGGCGGGCCTGTTGCTGCTGCAGGGCAGCCTGTGCGGCAACGGCGCGATCCTGCGGTGACGGATCAGCCGGGGCCAGAGCCGACTGAATGACCTGCTGCATGCGGCTGATGGTCTCTTGCGGGGTTTTGCCGGGGGAAACATCGATCGGCACTTCGCCGCCGGTGATGTAACTCTTGCCGTCCGGCCCGCGGGTATAGGTATAGGAAACCGGCCCGGTCATGGTGCCGCCGGCCGATTTGTGGGCGGCTTCGTGAGCCTTGACCTTCGCTTCGGTAGCTCTCAGCCGGGCAACTTCCGCCTGAACCTGGGCATCCGGTTCCTGACCGCCTTTTGCGGCTGAATCGCCGGTTTTCTTATCAGCGGCAAGCCGGGCAGAGTCAGGTGAGTAGGGGGTGAACTCCGCCCCTTTAAATTCGGACGGCTGGAACCCCAGTTGCGGTGCGGAAGCTCCGGGAGTCGTTTCACCACTCCGCCGGACACCGTCACCGGCAGGAATTCCGGCAGCACTTTGCTGCTGCAAACGTTCCGCATAACCGGAAGACACGGCCGAACCTGTGTATGTGGAGGTAATTGATTCCATCTGCCGCCTCAAGTTTCCTTAAATCGTTCGTAAAGTATACTAAAACGACACCACGCAAGGCAACACCAATTTAGCCACATATCCGGCATGATAGCGTTTCCCCGATAACCGGAGCGGGGCCTGCGATTTTCTCACAGGCCCCGTCCGCGGCATCTATTCACATCCATCAAAAAAAATCTACATCCTGAACTGTGCCACGATCCGCTTCAGCTCTTCGGCCATCTTGGCCAACTGGCTGGCGGCTCCGGCGGTATCCTGTGAACTGTTGGAGGCGTTGCTGACAACCCCCGTGATTTCGTGCATGCTCTTGCTGATTTCGTTGGTGGTGGCGGTCTGCTGCTCGGCAGCGGTGGCGATCTGGTTGATCTGGCTGGTGACATCCCCAACCTGCTCCAGAATTTCTTCCAGCGCCTTACCGGAACGGGCCGCATCCTGGGTGCCGCGTTCGACCTCTCTAACCCCGTCCTCCATGGCGGCCACGGCTGATTTGGTTTCCTGCTGGATGGCCTTGATCATTTCACCGATTTCGCGAGTTGCCTTGGTGGTGCGTTCGGCCAGTGCGCGGACCTCATCAGCAACCACAGCGAAACCACGACCCTGTTCGCCAGCCCGGGCCGCTTCAATGGCGGCATTGAGCGCCAGCAGGTTGGTCTGGTCGGCGATATCTTCGATCGTGCCGACAATGTTTCCGATCTGTTCGGAGCGTGAACCGAGCGATTCAACCGTTTTGGCGCTCTGCTGGACCTTGACGGAAATGCGTTGAATGCTCTGAACGGCGTTGTTGACAACCTCCGAACCGCTCATGGCGGTCTGGGTGGCCCGGTTCGAAATTTCCACGGTCCGGATGCAGTTCTGGGCGATTTCAGCCGAGGTGGCCGCCATCTCTTCGCAGGCAATCGCCACCGAGGTGGACTGTGAAGCAGCCCTTTCGGTGCCGCTGGCGATGCTGGCCGAAGTGGAGTTGAGATGCTCTGCCGATGAAGCCACTTCCACCGCATTATTATTAATCCGGACAACAATCTCTTTCAGGTTGTCCAGGAAATTGTTGAATGAATGTGCCAGAGAACCGGTTTCGTCATCACGTTCGATCTTCAGACGCCGCGTCAGATCGCCACCGCCGCTGGACATTTCCTCCAGGCTTTTGTCAACATAACCAAGCGTCTTGGTTATGCCGCGGCTAATCAGGAAGCAGAGCGTCAGCATAAATATGGCAAAAACGATATTCAGCCCGACCAGAATCCACTTGACCGCATCAACATCTTTTTTAACGTCATCGATATAAATGCCGCTTCCCAAAACCCATCCCCACGGTTCAAACTTCTGGACATAGGAAAGCTTCGTGTAAAGTTCGGTGGTTGTGCCTCCGCCAACCTTGGGTTTGGGCCATTCGTAGGTAACAAATCCCAGTCCGGCCCGCTCAACAACCTCGTTGAAAGTGACAAACAGGTTTTTGCGGTCGATCTTCTGAATCGCACCACCCAGGCCGTCACTCATACTGGTGGCCTTGTTGAACTTGGTATCATCCAGAACCTTGCCATCCAGCGCCGGTACGGCCGGGTGCATGATCATTTTGGGGACCGGCTTCGTCAGGTCATTGATCCAGACATACTCTTTCTTCTCGTAGCGCAGCTTGGAAATCTGCTCGGCGGCCTCTTTCTGGGACTGTTCCAGGGGTAGTTTGCCGGACTTCACATCGGCATCCTTTTTTTCCAGAATACCCATGGCCAGCTCAACCACATGCCGGGTGGCATCTTTTTTTTCACTGATGATTCGTTTCTCAATCAGCGGCAGCAGGTAGGTAAACAGCCCGATCATCATGACGGCGACACTGATGACGGAGATCGACATGATCTTGTACTGGATACGCCAGTTTTTGAACCGCGTGATTTGCATGGTTTGACTCCTTTTAGCCATTGAAGTTGTTATCCGAAGAGTGTAGTCAGTTTATCGGCAATTTTTTCCGTACTTAAAATGAAATCGACCAGACCGGTTTCTGCGGCCGCCTTGGGCATGCCGTAAATCACGCTGGTTTTCTGATCCTGCGCAATGGTAATGCCGCCCAAATGTTTGATATGCGCGATACCGGCCGCTCCGTCGCACCCCATGCCGGTCAGAATGACCCCCGCAATTTTGGCACCGACCGGTGCGACCAGAGATTTCATCGCCACGTCGATGGCCGGCCGCACCGAATTGACTTTCTCACCATTGAAGAGATGAAAAGTACGATTCCCGGCCAGGTGCAGATGCACACCGCCCGGCGCCAGATATACGTTTCCCGGCGCGAGTATTTGACCCTCCCGCGCCAGTCCGATCGGCATCTTGGAAACACGCGCCAATGACGTTGCAAAAGATTGATCCACCAACGGTACGATATGCTGGACAATTACAACCGCCGCCTTCAGCACCGGCAACCTGGGAAAGAGCTGCTCAAGAACTTTGAGCCCGCCGGTGGAAGCGCCTATCATAACGATATTGTTATACGGCATCCGCTAATCTCCGGAGTCCAGACAAGCCAGAAGAGCCAGAGACCT